>Ga0065721_10004025_pt1 | contig 63700 bp, 52 predicted proteins | sample Mesricmetagenome_FD_59108 | JGI IMG/M metagenome (GOLD analysis project Ga0065721, IMG submission 59108) | Mesophilic microbial community from rice straw/compost enrichment Sample: eDNA_1 v2 (version 2) | ecosystem: Engineered > Solid waste > Grass > Composting > Bioreactor | place: USA: Davis... | reverse complement strand
CGGCGGCGGCGGGCCAAAAACTCGCCCCATCCTTCACGCCCCGCCGATCCTCCCCGCGATGACCACCCTTTCCGCCCCTGTGGACCCCTACCCGGCCCCACCCCCGTACACGGACCGGGCCACCAAGCAGGCCTGGATCGCCCGTCGCTACGCCCCCATCCTCACCTCTACGGTCCTGGACGTGGGATGCGACCAGAAGACGCTGGCCCGCCACCTCCCCCCTACCGCCAGGTACACGGGGGTGGACCTGGCCCCGCCCGCGGACATCGTCCTCAACCTCGACCAGCCGGGGGCGGTGCTGCCCTTCCCCGATTGCAGCTTTGAGACGGTGCTGTGCTGCGACGTCCTGGAGCACCTGGAGCGCATCCACGCCGTCTTTGACGAGTTGTGCCGCGTCGCCGCCTCGCGGGTGCTGATCTCGCTGCCGAACCCGCTGCGCAACCTGATCGACGCGATCAAGGCGGGCTCATCCACGCTGAAGTTCTATGGCCTGCCCGTCGACCCCCCCGCCGACCGCCACCGCTGGTTCTTCGGCGCGGAAGAGGCGGCACGCTTCCTGACGGAGCGCGGAGCGCGCAACGGCTTTGCGGTGGAGCACCTCGACAACCGGCCCGAGTACCCCTGCCCGCGCTGGTTCTACAACGAGACCAACCTTCTCGCCTCGCCCAACATCACCCAGGCCACCACCTGGTGCGTCCTGATCCGCCAGAGCTGAACCACCATGCCCACGCTGATCCTCCTCTTCACCCGCGGCATGTCGCTGAAGGAATGGCGACGCACGGGGATGCTCACGCGCGAGCTGGCCCTGTACCGCGCGCTGCTGCTTCACTACCCACGCATCTTGCTCGCCACCTACGGGAGTGCTGACGACCTGGAGGTGCTTCACCAGGCGCTCCCGCTGCATGAGGCGCACCGCTTCACGCTGATCGCGAACACCAAGGGGTTGCCCCTCGACGTCTACGCGGCGCAGCTCCCCGCACTCATCCGCGCGGCGCTCCCCGCCGAAGACACGGTCATCATCAAGACCAACCAGCTCGCCGGGGCGGAGGTCGCCGTCTCCATCGCCGACCATCTTCGCGCTTCGGGACGCACCGCGGCGCTCATCATAAGGGGCGGGTATCACTACTCCGCCTTCGTCGCGCATGACCAGGGCGCCGGCTCTGAGCAGCATGCGGCGGCGGTTGAAGCCGAGCGCACCGCCTGCACCCGTGGTGATCTTGTCGTCGGTACTACGCAGGAAATGCTTGATGCCCTCGTCGCGCTGCACGGGCTTGATGCGGGCAAGACCGCGCTGATCCCCAACTATGTCATCCCGCACGCCGCGGCACGCGAGCACGCGACGACCGATCAACCAAGGTTCCTCTACGCGGGGCAGCTCGTAGCGCGCAAGCGCGTGGACCTGCTCATCCGCGCCTTTGCGCACTGGCGCAACAACTCGGGCCACCCTGCCGCGGCGTCCGCCCGGCTCGACATCCACGGCGAGGGTCCGGAGGCTTCTGCGCTGCGCGAACTGGCGGCGCAGCTCAACGCGCCGGTGAACTTCCACGGGCGCGTGCCGCACGAAACGCTGCTGGAGGCGATGGCGCGCTGCACGCTCTACATCCAGCCCTCGGCGCTGGAGGGGCACCCCAAGACGGTGATCGAGGCGATGGCGACGGGCGTTCCCGTGATCGTCGCGGATGCGCCGGGCATGGACCCGGTCATCGACGGCCGGACGGGCCGTAAGACGCCGGCGACCGTCGAAGCCCTCGCCGCGGCTATCGAGGAACTCATGCACAACCCCGCGGAGCGTCAGCGGCTGGCCCGCAACGCTTCGGACTTTGCCCGCGCCCGCTACGGCCTGGACGCGGTTCTTTCGCTGGAACTGGCCGCGCACCAGCAGGCCCTTTCGCTCACCCCGCGCCCGCAGCTTGCGGCTCTCTGATTCATCATGACACCGCTCACCGACATCAAGCTGCTCGTCTTTGACTTCGACGGCGTCTTCACCAGCAATCAGGTGCTGGTCATGGAGGACGGCTCCGAGGGCGTCCTCGCCAACCGCTCCGACGGCCTGGGCGTGGGCCTGCTGCGCGAGCGAGGCTCGCCGCTGATCGCCGTGCTGACCGCAGAGGTCAACCCCGCGCCGCAGAAGCGCTGCGAGAAGCTCAAGATCCCCTGCTACGTCGCCAAGAACAAGCTGCCGATGCTCGACCAGATCATCGCGGAGCGCAAGCTGACGCCCGCGCAGACGGCGTTCATCGGCAACGACGTCAACGACATTCCCTGCATGCAGCACGTCGGGCTCGGCATCGCCGTGGCCGACGCGCACCCTAAGTGCCTGGCCGCGGCACATCGCGTCACCACGCTCCGCGGCGGGTTCGGCGCGGTGCGCGAAGTCATCGACTGGTTCCTGGACCTTCCCTCGCCATGAACATCGTCGTCGCCAGCGAGATCGAGCTGGGTTCGCACCGCGCCCACGCCATCAACGTCGTCAAGACCGCTGGAGGCTTTGCGCGCCTGGGGCACGCGGTCACACTGCTGTGCCGGCCTCCCGCCGACGGGCGCGACCCGCGCTCGCACCTGAGCGACTACGGCGAGCCGATGCTGAACGTGGTCGCCGCGCCGGCTTCGGCCTCTGACCCGCACTCGCTGGGCCGGTGGGCGGCGGAAACGGCGCGGGCGCTGAATGCCGATTGCCTCTACGGGCGGCACTTCGTCGCGCCGGTCGAAGCCGCAACGATCGGCATTCCCGCCGTCCTTGAAACCCACGCGCACATCGACGCGGTCAACCCGCTTCTGGACGCCGCGCTCCGCGCCACGCACAGCGACCCGCCCATCGCCGTCTCCACCATCAACCGTCGCCTGCGTGACCACTACATCGCCCGCGGCGGGCACCCGGAGCGCATCCACATCACGCCCGACGGCGTAGACACCGGGCTGTTCTCGCCGCGGCCCGCGCCGAATCCCTACACCACGCCCGGCCCCAACCTTCTCTACTGCGGGCACCTGTACGACTACAAGGGGATTCCCACGCTCCTTGCCGCGGCGGCACGCAGACCGGACCTGAGCTTTCACCTCGTCGGCGGCGCGCCCGAAGACCTGGCGCGCGTGCGCACGGCGGCGGCTTCCCTGCCCAACGTCACGATTCACGGGCACCACCCGCACGCGACGGTCCCGCCTTTCCTGTGGCACGCCGACGTGCTGCTGCTGCCGCCCTCAGCGCGCGACCCGTCGGCCAGCTGGACCAGCCCGGTCAAGCTCGGCGAGTACCTCGCTTCGCTGCGGCCCATCGTCGCGTCGCGCATCCCCGGGCTGACGGACTGGGTGTCTGAACCCGCCGTCACGTGGTTCACGCCTGATGATCCTGATGATCTCCTCCGCGCTGTGGATGAATGTCTTGGTGAAGGCGACGCCGCACATGCGCGGCGCACCATCGCCGCGGGAGCGATGGCCGCGCAGTTCAGTTACGCGAACCGGGCGCGGCGACTGCTCGCCGCGGCATTCGCCGCATCTGAAACGACTTCCGAGAAGGCCGCTTGAACACTCCACGCTCCATCCGAATCGACTGCGGCGCAAACCGCGGCATCGTGCTGAACGAAGCCGCGATCCAGCTTCCGCACTTTGAGCACATCGCGTACGAAGCCAACCCGCGCCTGATTCCAACACTGCTGGCGGTGCGCGACCGCCACCCCGACGTGCGCATCACCATCCGCCATGCCGCGGTGTGGACGCAGGATGGGGAGATCGACTTCTACCTCACCGATGAAGACGCGGACCCGAACCACGAGGGCTCCACGCTCGCGCTGGGCAAGTCCACGGGCGGGGTGCGGTACGACGCGCCGGTCCGCGTGCCCTGCGTCGATCTGGACCGCGTTCTTCGCGAAGAAACCTCACCGGGGGACACCATCATCCTCAAGATGGACATCGAGGGCGCGGAGTATGACGTGCTCGAACGGCTGCTCGACACCGGCTCCATCAACCGCCTTTCCGCGCTGCTCGTCGAGACGCACGCGCACAAAATCAGCACCATTCCGCGGCAGCGTCACGACCGGCTCATCGAACGGCTGATGGCATGGGGCGGCGCTCCTCGCCTTCGCGACATCAAGCACATCGGCTGGGCCCGCGAGGGCGTGCCCCTGCCCTGGACCCATGTTCGCACCGCCTGATGCCCGCCCCCCTGCTCATCGCGATTCCCACCGGACTCACCCTCGGCGGTGTGCAGGTGTGGGCCGTGCGACTGCTCAACACGCTCGCGGCGCGGGGGCATCCCTGCGGCCTTCTGCTCCATCCGCCGCGGGAGGCCGCGCTGCCGATGAGGCTTCACGAGGGCATCCGCACCTTCTTTGCCCCCGAGCCGCTGACCTCGACGCCGCCACTGACGGACTCTCCGACGCTCGCGGCGTACCGCGAGGCGGTCAAGACCCTTCACGCGCTCACCGGCTCGCCTGTGGTGTGCGTCCCGACGCAACTGGGGGATTGCGCCGGTCTCTTCGCGCGGCTCATCGCCGAAGACCTGCCCGTGCGGCTGACGGCGTGGGTACATTCGGACATCCCCTATGAGCAGCGCGTGCTGGAGTTCTATCGCCCCGTCATCAGGCACGCCGCGGCGGTGAGCAGCGATCTCGTCCGCGCTTCGCGCGCCACGCTGCCCGAGGCGAGCATCTGGCACATTCCCAGCGCGGTCCCGGTTTCACCGGCGCGACCGCGACGCCTGACCGCACGCCCGCGGCTCATCTACGCGGGCCGGCTCTGCGGCGACGTGAAGCGCGTGCTCGCCCTGCCCGCCGCCTCGCGCGAGCTGACGCATCTGGGCGTGCATCACGAGCTGACCATCGTGGGCGATGGGCCCGCGGCGGGAGAGCTTCGACGCGCGTGCGCGGGGCTGGACAGCGTCTCGCTGCTGCCGCCCCAGGCTCCGGACGCGCTGGCCGCGCTGTACGACGATCACGATTACTTCCTGCTGCCCTCGCGCGTCGAGGGGTTGAGCATCTCGCTGCTGGAGGCCATGTCCCGCGGCTGCGTGCCCGTCTCGACGCCCACCTCCGGCGCGGCGGACGCCATCACGCCGCCGGACCATGAGCCCGCGGGGCTGGTGGTTCAGGCAACGCCCGACGAAGAGGCGGAGAGCGTGGGCGTGCGCCTTGCCCGCGCCATCGCGGCAGCGCAGGACGCGCTGCCCCGCATGAGCCGCGCGGCGATCGACGTGGTGGCGGCCAGGTTCTCGCTCGAGCAGCAGGCCAATCACGCCCAGCGCTTCATCGAAGCCGCGGCGGCGGCCCCCGCGCTGCGCTGGCCTGCGCACCGTGACCCGCGCTTTACAGCCCCTTCACCCCACGGCAGCGGCGCGGTCCCGCCCGACGGCGAGCGGCGGCTGCGCGAACTGCTCGCCTCCCTCGCCGGGCGCAGACTCATCATCCACGGCACGGGCCACCACACCCGCGAGCTGCTGCACGTCTTTGAGGAGCACCGCGCCTCCATCGCCGCGTTCGCGGACGATGACCCCGCGGCCCGCGCCGCTCGCCTGCTGGACCTGCCCGTCATCGACCCCGCGGACGCGGCGCTCACCCGCGCCACGGACGTGGTCATCAGCTCCCGGATCAACCAGGAGACGATCTGGCGGCGGCGCGCGGTGTATGAGCGGCAGGCGATTGCTGTTCACCGCATCTACCCGCTGGGCGCGGAGATGCCCGCGGATGAAGCCGCGAAGCTCGCACGGTAAGAGTTACTTCAGCTTCTTGAGGGCCGCGACGAGGCCGTCGATGTGCGCCTTCTCGTGCGTGGCGGAAATCTGCACGCGCAGGCGGGCGTGACCCTCGGGCACGACGGGGTAGCCGAAGCCGATCACGAAGACGCCCATCTCCATCAGCTTCTGGCTCATGGCGATGGCCCGCGCGGTGTCGTGGACAATGATGGGCAGGATCGCGGTGGGCGATTCCAGCACCTCGAAGCCCGCGGCACGGATGCCCGCGCGTGCCGCGGCGACGTTCTCGCGCAGCTTCGCGACGCGCTGAGGCTCTCGCTGCAGGATCTCGATGGCCTTGTCCGCGGAGTAGGCCACCGTCACGGGCAGGGCGTTGCTGAAGAGCGTCGGCCTGCCGCGCTGGATGATCATGTCGATCACGCGGCGGGGACCGGCGACGAACCCGCCCGCCGCGCCGCCCAAGGCCTTGCCCAGCGTCCCGGTGAAGATGTCCACCTGGCCCGCTTCGCTGTTGCCGAGCATTCCCCAGTGCTCGTGCGTGCCGCGGCCGGTGGCGCCCATCACGCCGTGGCCGTGGCTGTCGTCCACCACCAGCAGCGCGCCGTACTCGTCGCAGAGCTTGCGCATCTTCGGCAGGTCGGCGATGGAGCCCTCCATGCTGAAGACGCCGTCGGTGACGACCCAGATCTGACCGGTGACCTCGGGGTTCGACCGCGCTTCCTTCAGGCGGGCCTCCAGGCCGGCGAGGTCGTTGTTCTTGTACACCGACTTCAGGACGCCCTTCTTGATCGTCGTCGCCAGGCGGATGGCGTCGATGATGCTCGCGTGGTTCAGCTCGTCGGAGATGATGATGTCGCCCGGCTCGCAGAGCGTGGCGAAGATGCTCTCGTTGGCTGTCCAGCAGGAGACGAAGGTGTACGCCGCCTCGGTGCCCATGAACGAGGCGATGCGCTCCTCCAGCAGCCGGTGCGGGGTGAAGGTGCCGCAGATGAAGCGGACGCTGGCGGTGCCGGCGCCGTACTCGCGCAGGCCGCGGATGCCGGCCTCGATGACCTCCGGATGGTCCGCTAACCCGAGGTAGTTATTGGAGCAGAAGCAGAGGCACTCGCCGTAGCCCTTCACCTTCACGGTGGGGCCCATGGGGCCCTCAATTTCGCGGAGGTGCTTGTACTGCCCCCCCTCTTCAAGCTGCCGGAGCACCGCGTCCGCACGGGCCGCAAAGACGCTCCCGCCCGTAAACCCTGCCGCTTTCTTCACTTCTGCGCTTGTCGTCATGTGGTTTCACCGCCCTTCTTTTCGAAGTTTATGAGGTATGGAACGGTTGGCGAAGATGGGGGCTTCGGGATTCAACAGGGGCCGGTTGCCCAAGTTCACCCCGCAGCCCAGGACGAGTTCCGATACGCCTCCCTTCAACAAGGCGGTCGTCTTCGGCGCTACCGGCGGCATCGGGCGGGCTCTTGTGAAGGACCTGACCGAGCGCGGCGTCCAGACGCGCGTGGTCTCCCGGTCTTCCCAGCACCTGCGGCGCAACTTCGCCGAGGGCATCATTGAGCACTACCCCGCCGACATCCGCAACCCCACCGCCGCGATCAAGGCCTCCGAAGGCTTCGACATCATCTTCCTGTGCATCGGGCTGCCGCTGCACAAGTACGAGGACCACGTCCTCATCGCGCGCTCCGTCGCGCACGCGATGACCCTCAACGAAGTCAAGTGCCTCTGCACGAGCGGGTACTGGTCCTACATGCCCTTCACGATCAACCCCGTCCCCGAGGACACCCCGCGCCGGCCCACCTCGCGCCTGGCGATGCTGCGGCAGATCCAGGAGGACATCCTCGTCTCGGCGGGCGCGTGCGTCGCGATGCTCCCCGACTTCTTCGGCCCCGGCGCGACGCACTCCATGCTCAACGACGCGATCGTGAGCGTCGCCAAGGGCAACACCGCCTACTGGCCCGGCGACCCCGATGCGCCGCGCGACTTCCTGTTCATCCCCGACGCGGGCCATGCGCTGGTCGAGCTGGCCACCCGGCGCGACGCCTTCGCGCGGCGCGTCAACTTCACGGGCTCGGGCCCCATCCAGCCGCGGCTGCTCCTCGAAGCAGCGGCACAGCGCATGGGCACCTCCCTCTCGCTGCGCTCCGTGCCGCTGTGGGCGGTCAAGCTCGCGGGCAACTTCAGCCGCAAGCACCGCGAGTTCGCCGACATCTACTCCATCTACAACGCCCCGGCGTGGATGGACGGCTCCGTGGCGCGCTCGCTCATCGGCGACTACCACAAGACGCCCTATCCCAACGCCATCGATCGGACCGTGCGATGGATCACCGGGCGCACGGAGCTGGTCGCGGCCTAAGGCCAAGTCCCGCAGTTCTCGTCCGATTCCGCCGCGTGCTTACCGCGCGGCGGCATCGCTTTGATTCGTTTCGCCGGTGATGAGCCTTGCGCCGCGCTCGTGGAAGAAGTACGCCCAGGCCCAGTCCAGCAGCACCATCAACTTCGCGCGGAACGAGATCAGGAACGCGATGTGGACCAGCGCCCACGCGGCCCAGGCGGGCCATCCCACCATCTCGAACTTCGGGAGCCGCGCCACCGCCCGCGCCCGCCCGATCGTCGCCATCATCCCCTTGTCCCGGTACACGAACCGCGCCAAGCCCGCATCGCGCGCTCCGCTCCTGACGCGCCGGACGATCTCTCGCCCCACGAAGCGCCCCATCTGCATCGCCGCGGGAGCAACGCCGGGCACCAGCTCGCCCTTCTCATCCTTCACCGCGGCCATGTCGCCCACCACGAAGACCTCCGGGCGGCCGGGCACGCTCAGGTCTTCGCGCACCTTCACGCGCCCGCTCTGGTCCACCTCCCCGAGCATCGCCCCCAGCCCCGAAGCCTGCACGCCCGCCGCCCACACGACGCACCGCGTGCCGATCCACTCCGTGTAGCTCCCTTCGCCGGAGCTCTTCTCCACCACCACACCGCCCTCGTCCACGCTGACCACCTTCCACCCAACCCGCACCTCGACGCCCATTTCCTCGAGGTCTCGCCTGGCCCTCGCCGAGAGCGATTCGGGGAAAGCGCTGAGCAGGCGCGGGCCGGCCTCCACCAGCACCACGCGCGCGGAGCCGGTGTCGATGGCGCGGAAGTCCCGCGGGATGGTGTCGCGCGCGATCTCCACCATCGCGCCCGCAAGCTCCACGCCCGTCGGCCCACCGCCGACGATCACGAACGTCAACTCAGCGCGGCGGCGTGCCGCGTCCTGCTCGCGCTCCGCGCGCTCGAAGGCCACCAGGAACCGGCGCCGGATCGTCACCGCGTCCTCGATCGTCTTGAGCCCCGGCGCGGTGCGCGACCATTCTTCGTGCCCGAAGTAGGAGTGCGTCGCCCCCGCCGCGACGACGAGCCAGTCGTAAGCAATCTCACCATCCGCCAGCCGCACGCGCTTGGCGTCCAGGTCGAAGCCCACCACCTCGCCGAGCAGGACTTCGACGTTCTTCCAGCGGCTGAACACCTTTCGGATCGGCGCGGCGATCTGCGCGGGCGACAGCGCCGCGGTCGCCACCTGATACAGCAGCGGCTGGAACACGTGATGGTTCCGACGGTCCACGAGCGTTACGTTCAGCCCGCCCCGGGCCAGCTCTCTCGCCGCGGCAAGACCGCCGAACCCGCCTCCCACGACGACGACGCGCTGCGCCATGCAGCAACGATACGTGCCGCACGGGCGCCAACGCGCGGCCCGCTTTTTACCCCCGAGACCCGGCTTACCGCCTGCGTCTTGCCCCCGCCAGCAGACTGAGTCCCGCGAGCGCGAGCGTCGCCGGCGCGGGCACGACGTACTCCACCACCAGCGTGGGCCGTTGGCTTTCGATCGACCCTTCGCGCGAGATGAAGCGCTTCGCGGTGGAGGCCGTCGCTTCATCGCCGAGCATCAGCCACCCGTAGTTCGGCAAGGTTCCATCCACCCACGCCTGCACGTCCGCCACGAGACCCGGCCCCGTCCATGTGTACGAGCCCACATCGCCCACGAGCGTGCTCGCGCTGACTCCCGCGGCGAAGTCGCCGCCGGCGCTCGCCCACGTCACCGAGTCGTAGAAGCGGTGCAGCCACGTCGCGTCGCCCGTTGTCGCCATCGCGCCGTTGCCGCCGCTGGGGCCTGAGTTGCTCGAGCCCTCGCCCCAGTCCGCCAGCACGCGGTGCATCGTCACCGTCTGCGTCGGCGTCTGGCCCTGCGCCATGAACATCGTGAGCGACACGCCGGTGATCGTGCTCCCCGCGGGGATGCTGGAAAGGTCGAAGGCCAGCAGCGCACGACGGGAGCTTCCCTGGGCGTTGTTGCCGACGAAGACATTGGGACCGGCGCCGTTGCTCGTGCCGCCCGCGGTGTCTTCAAAGAGGGTGTTGTCCTTCACGGGGATGAGCGTCGCCGTGTCGGCCCATGCCGCGAACGCCGCACTCGCCACCACCGCAGCGCACACGACAGCCTTCATGCCCGTCCCTCCTCTTCAAGTGCCAGGACGAACATACCACGCAACTACCCGTGATCCAATCACAAGCTGAATGTGCCGCGGGTTACTGGACCCTGCGCCGGCGCGTCGCTGCGTAGAGCCCCGCACCCAGCGCCAGCCCCACGCCCGGCGCGGGCACCACGGTGTACTCCACCACCAGCGTCGGACGCCACGAGGCGGTCGTGGACTCGCGGCTGGCCCACCGTTTCGCGGTGCTGGTCAGGAAGTCGAAGTTTGCCTTGAGCATCCACCCGTAGTTGGGCGCGGTGCCGTCCAGCCACGCCTGCACGTCGGCCACCAGACCCGGCCCGCTCCAGGAGTAGGAGCCGACCCCGCCGACCATCGTGGAAGCGCTGATCGCGCCGGAGAAGTCGCCGCCCGGGTTCTCCCACGCGGAGGAAGGATCACCGAAGAACCGGTACTTCCACGTGGCGTCACCGGGCAGGGCGTCTGTGCCCTGGCCCGAGCCGCCCGCGTTGCTGTTGCCCTCTCCCCAGTCCGCGAGCATGCGGTGAAGGTCGAACTGGTACGTCCCGCCGATGGTCTTGGTCATCCGCATCGTCAGCGTGACGTTGGTAATCACCGCGCCCGCGGGGATTGAGTCCAGCGAGAAGTAGAGCAGCGCCCGACGGCGGTAGGCGTTGCCCTCGGGGTTCTGCTGGGCGACGCCCCCGGCGAACAGGTCCCCCCGTCCGTTGCTGAGGTCCGGCAGACCCGCCATCTCGATCAGGGTGTTGTCCTTGGCCGCCACGATCGTGGCGGTGTCCGCCCACGCGCTGCCCGCAACCATCAACGATGCCACAGCCGCGCCGAGTCTGGCGATCTTCACGCGCACGCCTCCCGCACACCCCCAGGTGACTTGAAGAACTTTCAACCAAAAACTAACCCAGCCCGGCCCCTTTGCCCACCGACTTGAAGAGAAAACCGACGCGCCCGGCTCCCAACATCGACCTACCTATTCCTCTCAACACAGGTAGACTGGAAGCCGATCCCATGAACTGGCGCTTCTGGAAGTCGCACAACATGGACGACGGTGCCCGAGCGCGGCTGGAACACTCTCTCTGGCTCACCCGCGCCCTGGAATCCGGCCGCGAGTACCCTCGCATCCCGGTGCGGCCCGTCGCCACCGGCGGGTTCGCGGCCCTCATGGCCCGACCCCACGGCCCGGAACTCGCCGACCGCTGGTGGAAGGCCGCCCTCGCTCGCGTTGACGACTAAGGAACACGCATGACCGAATCCCAAGGCCCCGTGATCGCCCGCGTCTCGCGCAAGTGGCTTCTGCGCATGGTCCTCATCTCCACCGCCCTGCTCGCCTTCGGCGTGTGGGGGTACGTGGACGCCACGATCTATTACCCGCGCCGGGGGATCGAAGCCGCGGAGTTCCTGGAACTGCAGTACCTCCAGGCCCTCTCCACCACCGGACAGACCTCTCGCGCGCACATCGAAGACCCCCGCGCCACGCTTGAGAAGCTCCGCAAGCAGCACGCCGACGCCCCGCTCCAGGGGGCGGACCGCGCCCTGCACGACTGGCTCGACCAGCTCGACATCGTCGGTCGCCTGGAGCCCGCCTCCGCCTCCACGCACATTCCGCGCACCGACTTCCGCGGCGACAAGGTCTCCGACCCCTACGAGCGCATCGCCACGCTCCGCGAGCGCTGGACCACCGCCTCCGGCACGCCGCGCGAGGCCTCTCCGCTTTCCGCCTTTGACCTGCCCAGCCAGTGGATCATCTTCGCCGTGGGCATCGGCATGGGCCTGTACATCCTCGTGCTGATCGTGGTGGCCCGCACGAAGCGATACCAGTGGGATCCCAAAGAGCAGCGGCTGACGCTGCCCGACGGGGCTTCGCTCGTCCCCTCCGACATCGAGGAGTTCGACAAGCGCAAGTGGCACCGGCTCTACATCACCCTGAAAGTGAAGCCCGGCCATCCCCAAAAAGGAGGCAAGGGCGTCGAGATCGACCTCATGCGCTACGACGCCGTCGAGCCCTGGGTCCTGGAGATGGAGAAGACCGCCTTCCCACAGGACGCCAAGGAGCCCGCCCCAGCGTCGGCCTGATGCACCTTGGACTTCGACCTCAACCCCAACATCCTGCCCGCGGCACTGGTCATCCTCGCCGCTCTCGCCGGGATCGTGCTGACCCTCATCACCCTCCCCGGCACGTGGGTGGCCGTCGTCGTCGCCGCTCTGGTGGCGTGGTGGCGGCCGGACATGCTCTCCTGGTACACGGTCGTTGCGACACTCGGGGTGGCGATCCTGGCGGAGCTGGTGGAGTTCCTCGCCTCGGCGATGGGCGCTTCCAAGGGGGGCAGCACCAAGAAAGGGGCGCTGGGCGCGCTCCTGGGCTCCATCGCCGGCGCGATCCTGGGTTCTCCGGTGGTCTTCCCGCTGGGGACGATCCTCGGGGCGGTGATCGGAGCCGCTGTGGGCACGTTCGTCATCGAGCGCGGCGTGGTGCAGAAGACCTGGGGCGAGTCCACCAAGGCGGCGGGCGGGGCGGCGCTGGGGCGGGCGGTGGCGACGGTCGCCAAGACGGCCCTGGCCGCCCTGATGGCCCTGATCCTCATCATCGCCGTGCTGGTGTGAAAGGCGCAATCCGATCGGGGGGCTTCGCACGAAGCCACAGTGTCAGTATGCTGGAGGTCGGCCCCGGTGATTCCGGGGTCCGGCCAGCGCGGGGGCGTGCCCGCGCCGGGGCTCGGACGCCCCGCTGGAACAACTTCAAGGAGCGACATGCCCAAAGGCGCTCAGGTCGATCCGGTCCCCTCGCCGGCGTCAAAGAAGGGAAAGCAGCACAGCCCCGCCGACCGCCGCTCCGGCGGCCGCAATCCGGCTCCGGGCGTCAAGACGTTCGTGCTTGACACCAACGTCCTGCTCCATAACCCCGACGCGCTCTTCGTCTTCAAGGAGCACCACATCGTGGTGCCCTTCGCGGTCATCGAAGAGCTGGACAAGATGAAGCGCAAGGACGACGACCTGGGCCGCAACGCCCGGGCGTGCATCCGCCACCTCGACCGGCTCCGCGCCATCGGCCACCTCGCCGAGGGCGTCAACTGGGGCGCGCTGGGGCCGCTGAGCGGGACCGCCTTCTCCACCGGCGAGGGCGGCGTCACCGGCACCGTCACCATCGACGTCAACGACTACGAGCGACCGCAGGCCATTTCCGAGGACTCGCCCGACAACCGCATCCTCGCCGTCGCCTGGCACATCAAGCAGAGCGGCAACGAGCAGGTCATCTTCGTCACCAAGGACCTCGCCTGCCGCATCAAGGCCGACGCCCTCGGCATCACCACCGAGGACTTCACCAACCAGAAGGTTGACGCCGACCGCCTCTACACCGGCTTCGTCACCGCCACCGTCGAAGGCGGCCTCATCGACGAGCTGTATCACGACCGCCTGCTCCCCCTCGAGCGCCTGGCCGAGCCTCTGCGCCGCGCGGCGGAAGAAGGCGAGTTCGAGCCCAACCTGGAGCCCAACCAGTACGTCGTCCTCAAGGACAAGGAGGACGAGAACCACACCGGCCTGGCCCGCCGCCTCGCCGACACCGATCACGTCATCCCCGTCACCGGGCCGCGCAAGCCCGTCTTCGGCATCATGGCCCGCAACGTCCAGCAGACGATGGCCCTCGACGCTCTGCTCGACGAGGAAATCAAGCTCATCACGCTGCTGGGCGGCGCGGGCACCGGCAAGACGCTGCTTGCGCTCGCCGCGGGCATGGCCAAGGTCTTCAGCGAGGAGCGGTACGAAAAGCTGCTGGTGGCCCGGCCCATCATGCCGCTGGGACGCGACATCGGCTATCTCCCCGGCGACAAGGACGAGAAGCTCACCGCGTGGATGCAGCCCATCTTCGACAACCTCTCCTACCTCCTCTCCACCCGCGGCAGCGGCACGCAGACCGCCGAGAGCCACTCCCTCGAGCAGCGCATCGGCAAGCTCATGGCCGACGGCAAGCTCGTCCTTGAGCCGCTGACCTACATCCGCGGCCGGTCCATCCCGCATCAGTTCATGATCGTGGACGAGGCACAGAACCTCACGCCGCACGAGGTCAAGACCATCGCCTCGCGCGTGGGCGAGGGAACCAAGCTCATCCTCACCGGCGATATCGGGCAGATCGACAACCCTTATCTGGACTCATCCTCCAACGGCCTGGCGTATGCCGTGGAGAAGATGAAGGGCGTCCGGCTCTTTGCGCACGTGACGCTTGCGAAAAGCGAGCGTTCCGAGCTGGCAAGCCTGGCCGCGAGCCGACTGTAAAAGACCAGAGCGTCTACGCCGCTCGCGGCTTCACACGCCGAAGCTGCCGCCATAGCACGCCGGTTACCGCCATGTACAGCGAGAGCATGGCGAGCGTGTACAGCACGGTGATTGTCGTCATCCCCGCCGCCGCGAGCGACATCGGCTCCAGCGCCAGGCTTTGAGTCACCGCTTCCGGCTGAGAGCGGAGCCAGCGGTCGTAGAGGAGCTCCATCGTCAGCTGGAGCAACGCGACCAAGATCCACCCCGCGCCCAAACGAGACAGCCGTACGGACCACTTGTAGAGGAAGGCGCTGGGGATGCGCGACGCGAGCCGGCGAACGTGCCTCATCCCAGCCCACACGCAGACGCCCAGCGCCGCCAACAGCACCGCGTCCGCGATCAGCGAGGCTATCTCATTCCACCACGCAACAGATCCTTCCGCCGCGGCGTTCAGCACGCCGGTCACCACCGAGACGATCAGGCTCGTGCGCACAAGCACACGCAGGGACGGCCGTTCGTCCGCGCGGCCCGGCTCCGCCGTGGTCAGCAGCCACCACCCCGCCACAAAGCCCGCGACAGGGAGCACCACCGCGTATTCCCACGCGCCCAGCTCGAGCCTCTCCACCTCCGCCGCGATCAGCCCGATCCACATCAGCACGATCGCCACCGCCGGCCAGAACGCCAGCGCCGCGCCGAGCGCAAGCCGCCTCACATGCCGCGCTTCGCTCTCCTCCAGCAATGCAATGCGGAGCGAATCCTGCACCGGCTTGCCGCACTCGGGGCACGTGCCGGATTCGTTCAACCCGCGCAGCGCGTACCCGCACGTCAGGCACACGTATCCCCGCTCGATCTTCGCGCCCTGCTCCATCACCGCCCCCACGAATCAAACGATTGCCGCCGCCTCCTTCAGCCGCTGCTCGCGCTCAATTCTCAGGAGCTTAGACCGCAGCGATCCGAGGAGCACCCACATCAGAACAAACGCAATCAGAGAAATGATGCCCGACGCGAAGCTGGAGACGCCCAGCGTGATGCCCGCGACGATGCGAGCGACCGAGTTGCCCGATGATCCGCTCAGCACGCCGAAGTACGTCGCACCGGCGAGACGCGCCAGCAGCAGGATCGACGTGACGCCCACGATCAGGGACAGCCGCTCCGCCCCCTTGTAGATGTCCTTGCTGGGCACCCGAGCCGCGAGCCACATCAGGTATCTCATGCCCGCCACCACCACCACTGCGAGCAGCAGGGAATCGATGTAGTCCAGCGTCCTGAGCACGCCCGTTGGCAGGCTGACCGCCATCGGCACGATGGTCGTGAAGACCTTGACCGTGCCCAGCCCCACGAGCATCGCGCGGACGACGCGCCTGGGCCGCTCGCCCTTGTTCTCCGTGCGCTGGCCCGCGTCGGGCGTGGTGAGCCACCACCACCCGACGATGAACGCCGCGTTCACGCCCAGCCACATGTGCTTACTCAGGTAGGCGTACTGCAGGAAGGTGGTCTGCAGGATGACCATCCCGAAGCTCACCACCAGGACCAGCGCCGCGCTGAGCACGACCATCGTCGCCCCCCGCCGCAGAAGGGCGAGGTATTCCGGAGCGCTGTAGACCAGCAGATCGCCCCGCAGCGAGTGCGCCACCGGCGCGCCGCACTCCGGGCACGCGCCGGTGACCGGCAGCCCGGCCAGCGAATACCCGCAGCGCGAACACGGCGTCTCGTATTCGACGATCGCCGGCAGAGTTGGCGTCGCTTCCTCGGTCATGCGGCCTGCGTCCGCAGGAGCATACCGCGACGTGCAATGAAAAAGGGGCAGGCCGAAAGGCCCGCCCCTTGCATGGTCCTGGGTGTCCGACGATCAGCGCTTGCTGAACTGGAAGCGACGGCGAGCGCCGGCCTGGCCGTACTTCTTACGCTCGACCTCGCGGGCGTCGCGGGTGAGCAGGCCGTTGTCGCGGAGCACCTCCTCGAACTGCGGGTCGTAGTTCAGGATGGCGCGGGCGAGGGCGAGCTTCATCGCGCCGGCCTGGCCCATGAAGCCGCCGCCGTGGCACTTGGCGATGACCTGGAGTCGCCCGGCGAGGCCGGTGACGGTGAGGGCGGCGACGGCGTCGCGCCGGTCGCGCTCCTCGGTGAAGTACTGCTCGACGGTCTTGACCTTCCCGCTGGGGGTCTCGATCGTGACGGTCGCCTTGTCGCCCTCGGCGGGCTTCATGCGGACGCGGGCCACCGCGGTCTTGCGGCGGCCGGTGCCCCACCACCACCCGTACTTGTCCGCGGGCTTGGGTGCGCGGGGCGCACGGACGGGCTGGGTCGGCGTCTCGGGCGCCGTGCCGGGGATCTGGAGCGTGCTGCCGGTTGTCGTGGTCATGGTCGTTGAATCCTGGACTTAGGCGGTGGCCTCAGGCGATGGTCAGGGGCTTGGGGTTGTGGTGCGCGTGCTCGTGCTCCGCCCCAGGGTAAATCCGCAGGTTCTTCAGCATCACGCGGCTCAGGCGGTTCTTGGGCAGCATCCGCCGCACCGCGTCCTGGATCAGCAGCTCGGGCTTGCTCTCCCGCACCTGCCCGTAGGTCTGAACCTTCAGACCGCCCGGGTGCTTGGTGTACCGCATCTTCAGGCGGTGCTCGGCCTTACGGCCCGTCAGAGCGACCTTCGCCGCGTTGGTCACGATCACGTGCTCGCCCGTGTCCACGTGGGGCGTGTACTCGGGGCGGTGCTTGCCCATCAGGACCGTCGCGACTTCCGCCGCGAGCCGACCCAGCGGAACGCCGTCCGCATCGACCACGTGCCAGCCTTTGCTCACCTGGCCCGGCTTGGCCAGGAATGTCTGACGCCTGGACATCGAATCCTCCGGGTGCTTGGCCTACGGCCGCACTTCTGCTCGCCGCCTACCGGGCGGGACGGGCCCCGGCACGCCCCTCCAAGGGCCTGCCGCGGCAGAATTGGGGGTCACTAAGATCGCGGGCGGTCCGATCAGCCCGGGCTTTGCAGCCTGGGAGGATAGGCCCGGCCTCACCGGAATCAAGGTTTGGGGCTCAAGCCCGAAAGGGACGATGATGGGGCCCATGATCCCCGGTCAGCCTCTCCCTCCCTCAACTCCCCCATCCCCCACCCCCCCTGATCCGGGGTCTGGACGCGGCGCACGCATCGCCTGGGTGCTTGCGCTGCTGTTCATGGCCGTCCTGGTCATCAGCAACCAGGTCTACGCCCCCAAGGCCCCCCAGCGGGCCGCCCAGCAGGAGCAGCAGGTCCGCCCGCCGGAGTCCGGGGACCAGTTCACCCTCTCCTCCAAGCTCACCATCGCCCTCAAGCACCTCATGGGGATGTCCGAGCGGGACGCCAAGGAGGGGCTGCAGGCTCTGGATCGCCTCGCCGTGGAGCCCCCGGAGCGCGTCCGGCTGGCGATCGTCGCCCGCGAGCTGCTGGGGGTCGATGAGGCCCTCACCCGCCTCGAGGAAATCAAGCCGCCCCCCGGCGGTGTGCTGGAACAGGACATTCAAACCCTGCGAGCCGCCTACTCCGCCGAGGGACGCGTCACCGACCCCGCGGCAGAGCAGGGCCTCATCGAACGACACGGGTGGTTCGGACGCCTCGCCGGACTCCACGACGTGCCCAGGACCGACCCGCGGCACCAGGCCCTCTTCTCCTTCTTCGGGCCGCTGATGGCGGCGTTGGGGCTGCTGGTCCTTGTGCTCTCCATCGCCGTGATCGGCGGGCTGGTGGCCTCGATCTCGATGCTCGTGGCGATCACCACGGGGCGCGTCCGGCCCGCCTTCCAGCCGCCCTCGCCGGGCGGCAGCGTGTACCTGGAGACCTTCCCCTTCTTCGTGGGCGGGTATCTCTGCCTGCACTTCGGCTTTGACATCTACGCCACGCTCACCGGCAACACGGGGCAGGGCGTCATCATCGCGCAACTCGGCTTGCAATGGCTGCTGATGCTCCTGCCGCTCTACGGCGTGGTGGTGCGGCGCGTGCCCTTCGACCAGTGGAGGCGCGACGTGGGCCTGCACGCCGGCGCGGGCTTCTGGCGCGAGGTGTGGGCGGGCGTGTGGGGCTACTTCGCGGCTCTCCCCCTGCTCGCCCTGGCCATCGGCATCACCTTTGTCATCGTGGTCGTGCGCGCGATCTTCGAGCGCTTGCTCAGCCCCGGCGGCGACCCCGGCCTGCCCTACAACCCCATCGCGGAGCTGATCAACAACGGCAGCCCCGGCGTGATCGCCATGCTCTTCATTCTCGCCACGGTGTGGGCGCCGCTGGTGGAAGAAACCATCTTCCGCGGCTGCCTCTTCCGGCACCTGCGCTCGCGCTTCAACCTCTTCGCCGCGGCGGCCATCTCCGCCCTCTTCTTCGGCTTCATGCACGGCTACAACGTGCTGCTGCTGCTGCCGGTCATCACCATCGGCTTCACGTTCGCGCTGATGCGCGAATGGCGGGGCTCGCTCATCGCACCCATGACGGCGCACTGCATGCACAACGCCACGGCGCTCACCGTCGTCCTGACGCTGCTCAACGCGCTGAAGGAGTAGCTACGCGGCGCTGGACCGTGCCGCGGCGAAGACCGTTTCGTCCGGCCAGAGGACATCAATAGCGGCCCTGCCCTCCGCCGCGGCGATCAGCCCCGCACGCCACATCCACCGCTTGAGCGGCAGGTGCTGCTGGTACAGCAGCTCGCGCAGCGGCCCGCCCTCGGCCAGGTCCAGCAGCGAAGCGGGCATGCTCGCCAGCTTCAGAAACGCCCCCAGCGCGCGTGCCGCGGCCGCGCGTTCGCGCGCGATGTACTCCCGCGAGTACGAAAGCTCCGCCGCGGAGGTGATGTCGCGCCCGAACATCGCGTGCGCACATTCGGGAGAAGTCTGCGCAAAGCCCAGCGCCGCGTACCCCAGCGAGAACTCCCGCGTGAGGTAGTCCCGCGGCTCCATGCGGTGGTCGTGCATCAGGCGCGCGGCGGGGCGGTAGAGCACCGGCGCATCGAACCGCTGCCGCAGCTTGAAGGCGAACTCATTGTCCTCGTACCCATACCACGCCGGGAAGACGGTAAAGCCCCCCACCTCGTGCACGGCGTCCATCGGCGCGGAGATGTTCAGACCCCACGAGTGCCTGAAGCCCCAGTCCTTCTCCCCTCGCGGCAGCTCCGTGTTTGGCTCGGGGCCGTTCATTGCTTTGTAGAAGAAGACCATCGAGGTCTCGCGCACCAGCCGGTCGAAGAGGCGGTCGGGGTGGTGAATCACCCAGGGGGAATCCCCCACGATGACGGCGACCCTGCCGCGGAGCGCGTCGTGGGCCTGCAGGTGGGCCTGGACCCAGCCGGGATCGGGTATGACGTCGTCGTTGGTGGAGATCATCAGCGAGCCGCGGGCCTCCCGGAGCAGGAGGTTGCGGACGGTGGTGTATCCGACGCGGGGGCAGGCGATGAGCTTGAGGCGCGGCCGCAGGGAGGGCGGGCAAGCCTGGTGGGCTGCCTCCATGCCGCGGGGATCGGGCCCGTCGAAGCCCACCAGAACCTCGAACTGGTCGGTGGTCTGAGCGCCCAGGGCGCGCAGGCAGTTGTGCAGTTTCTGGGGACGCTGGTACGTGGGGATGATGACCGAAGCGAGCACGCAGGCTTATCGGCGCGCCGGCGCTGAGTTCTTGCAACACAGCCGGAACGGGGGGCCGCGATCCGGCGGGTTCGGTCCTGAACGCTCCTAACATCAAGCATGCTGTGGCAGCCCCCCTTGGCCGAGTCGTACACCAAGATGGATGCCGAAGCCCTGGCGGAGGCGATCTCGCAGCGGCGTCGCGAGCTGGGCGAGCGGCTGGTCATTCTGGGCCACCACTATCAGACCGACGAGGTGATTCAGCACGCCGACTTCACGGGCGACTCGCTGAAGCTGTCTCAGACCGCCGCGAGCGTGAGCAAGGATCGTGACGTCCGCTGGATTGTCTTCTGCGGCGTTCACTTCATGGCCGAGACGGCGGACCTGCTGACACCGGATGAGATCGCGGTGATTCTGCCCGACCTTTCCGCGGGCTGCTCGATGGCGGACATGGCCGCGCACGAAGACGCGGTGCAGGCGTGGGAAGACATTCACGCCGTGCTCCGCGCCGGGGGCTGGAACGGGCGCGTCGTTCCCATCACCTACGTCAACTCCTCCGCCGCGGTGAAGGCGTTTGTCGGCGAGCGCGGCGGGGCGTGCTGCACGAGCACCAACGCCCGCGCCGTCTTCGAGTGGGCCATGCGCCAGGGCGACGACGTGAAGGTGCTCTTCCTGCCCGATCAGCACCTGGGGCGCAACACCGCGAGCGCCTACGGCATCGACGTCGCCCGCGAGACGTGCGTCTATGACCCGCGCCGAACGCGGCGGGGCGAGCCCCTCGGCGGCGCCACCGAGGAAGAAATTCTCCGCTCCCGCGTCATCCTGTGGGCGGGCCACTGCTCCGTCCACAAGCTCTTCCGCCCCGAGCACTGCGCCCGCGTCCGCGCCGAATCTGCCCGCGGCGGGGAGCCCATCCGCATCCTGGTCCACCCCGAGTGCTGCAAGGAGGTCGTGGACCTCGCAGATCTCTCGGGCTCCACCGAGTTCATCATCCGCACGGTCCGCGAATCTCCGCCCGGCTCGCGCTGGGCCGTGGGGACGGAGGTTCACCTGGTGGCGCGCCTGGCGCGCGAAGCCGCGGCCCGCAACGTCGAGGTCCGCATCCTCAGCGACTGCCAGTGCCTCTGCACCACGATGTACCGCATCGACCAGGCGCACCTGCTGTGGGCGCTGGACAACCTCGCGGGCGATTCGGCCGGCCGCGACCCGAAGATCAAGAAGCCGAAGGTCGTGAACCAGGTGAAGGTTCACCCGCAGGTGCGCGGGCCGGCGCTCGCGGCGATCGAGCGGATGCTGGCGAACGTCGCTCCCGCGCCCAGGAGCGCGCGGCAAACCGCCGCGGTCGATTGACGCGGCGGGGGAAAGATCAAACAGCGGCGAAGTCAGACGCCGACCTTGGCGGGCTGCTGAGACTTGACCTCCACCACGGGGGGAGAACTGAGCTCGACGGATTCGCGCATCAGGCGGCCGACCTTGAACTTGACCGCGCGTTTGGCGGGGACTTCGACCTTCTGCATGGTCTTGGGGTTCTGAGCCATGCGGGCCGCGCGCTCCTTCACCTCGAAGACGCCGAAGTCGCGGAACTCAAGCCGGTTCCCCTTCTTGAGCTCGGCGATGACCTGATCCAAGAACTCCTGAATGACCTTCTTCGCGTCGCCACGCTTGAGCTTCGTGCGCTCGGTGATGCGCTCAATCAGATCCTTCTTGGTGATCGTGGCCATGCTGGGTCCCTTGTAACCGGATGCAGTTTCGTCTGGTCGGTCGTGTCGGTGGCTTTCCCTCCCGCCGATGCGACGGGCTCCAGTTCACCTCAAAGCCTGATCCCCTCATGAAGCATCCCGGGGCGTTGTACGGGGCTCGCCACGGGTTGCCGACCTGCAGTCATCCTCCCACGAATGACGGCTTTACGCGCCGACCGGGTGCAAGTATGGCGCGCATCAGCCGGTCCGTCAATACGACTCCATACCGTCCATCCAGATGAGCCGGTCTTTATTGTCTGACCCTTCGCTCACAATACTCTTGACAGGCGGCCCGGAAGCCGCTCAGAAGCGCAGGACCAGGCCCCCGTACAGCCCCTGCAGCGACCCGTCGAACGTGAACTCGTTCGACTCGGAACCCTCACTCATCCCGAAAAACAACGACCGATATCCCATCTGGATGCCCACGTTCCGGGTCGGCCGCCACTGGAACCCCACCACGATGTCCACCGAGTAGTTGGTGTCGGGCGACGGCAGCCCCCCCACCGTCATCTGCGCGTCCAGCGTCAGCTCTTCGTACAGGTCGGCGCTGAGCTTCAGCCCCACGAGAGGCTGCACGAACCACCCGCTCTCTTCAACACTGGTCACGCCTGACGTGGCGTCCAGGTTCGTCACGCTCCACTGCTCGTTGTAGACGCGCGCGCCGAAGACCACGTCCAGGCGGGGATCGATCGCGAACGACCCGTTCTCGCGCTCGCCGCGCGGCGAGCCAGCGAAGGTGTACGCGCCTTCCAGCTCGATCACCGTGAAGTCGAGGCCCGTGCGCAGCCTCTCGCCCGGCGCGAACGAGAGATCGCCCAGCGATCCTGAGAGTCCGGAGGCGTTGCGCTCCGCGCCGAAGTACGCCGCGCGCAAGGTCGCGCGCCAATCGCCTCGCCGCGCATTGATCTCCGCCGTGGGCTCGAAGCTCGGGTTGTCCAGGTTCAGATCCTCGAGCGTGACCTTGCCCGCGGGCGATCCGGACGTCGTGCTCCGCGGCAGGCGAATCTTGCCGCTGATCCCCACGTACCAGGCGGAGGGCTCGAAGCTGATTTCCCAGCGATCGGGATCGCGCCCGAACGTGGTCGGCCGCTCTTCCGCGGGAGGATCGGCGGGCGGGACTTCCTGAGCCAAGGCAAAGGGAGCAAGCGCGGCGACCGCCGCGCCGACAAGCAGGAGGTTCGAGGTGCGTGCGTGTGCCATGTGAGGCGAAAGAGTACCGCCCCCGCGGGCCGCGTGCCCTAGGGTTGCGTCGTGAAGAGCGCCCTGACGCTGGCGATCGAGACGAGCAACCCCTCCGCGGGCGGGGGCGGGGGCGTTGCGCTCGTCGGCCCCGGGGGACAGGCCATCGGCGTCGAGCCCGTGGGGCAGGAGCCGCAGCACGACGACCTGATGTCCGGCATCGAGCGGCTGTGCACGCGGTGTGGAAAAAAGCCGGGCGACCTCACGCGCGTGGCGGTGTCGCTCGGACCCGGCGGCTACACCGCGGTCCGGCTGGCGGTGACCGCCGCGAAAATGATCGCCGAAGCCACGGGCGCGGAACTTGTGGGCGTGCCCACGGCGCTGGTGGTGGCGCGGCGAGTGCAGTGGGACGGCCCCTTCGGCGTCGCGCTGGCCAGCAAGGGCGAAACGACCTTCGTCACGCGGTTCGAGGATGGGCGCATGGGCGACGGGGCGCTGATGGACGCCGCGGGGCTGGAGCCTCTGCGCATCGGCCTGCTCGTGGGCGACCGCTTCCTGCCGGAGGCGATCCGCCGGCGAGCGGAGGAGCTGGGCATTACCGTCCGCCCGCCGGTGTTCGACCCCGTGGCGTGCGCCGAAGCCGCGGAAGCGATCGCGCCCGCGGACCCCGCGGCGCTCATGCCCATCTATCCCCGCGAGCCCGAGGCCGTGCGCAAGTGGCGCGAGCTGCGGGGCGAGTAGGCGTCGCCCGGCTTAGCTCGCACCCTCGGGCGTGGGAACGTTCACGTTGGACTTGTCCAGCCCGCGCCTCCCGCGGCTGCGGATGTTCAGCACTTCCACCACCAGCGAAAAGACCATCGCGAAGTAGAGATAGCCCTTGCTGATGTGCGCGCCGAAGGACTCGGCGACCAGCAGCACACCGATCATCAGCAGGAAGGAGAGGGCCAGCATCTTCATCGTGGGGTGGCGGTGGATGAACCCGGCGATGGCGCCGCTCGCGACGAGCATCACGCCCACGGAGAGCAGCACCGCGCCGATCATCACGTAGATGCTCTGCGCCATGCCCACGGCGGTAATCACCGAGTCGATGGAAAACACCAGGTCGATGGCGAGGATCTGGCCGATCACCGCGGTGAAGGACGCTGCCTTCCTCGACTGGACTTCCTTCCCCGGATCGCCCTCGACGTAGACGTGGATCTCGTGCACGGCCTTCACGATGAGGAAGAGGCCGCCGATCGTGATGATGAGGTCCTTCCAGGTGTAGTGGTGATCAAACCCGAGGATGTTGATGTGCGCCAGGTCCTTGTTCGCGAGCTGCAACACAACAGAGATGAGCGTGAGCAGCCCCACCCGCGTCAGAACCGCGAGCGAGAGCCCCGTCTTTCGGGCCTTGTCCTGCTGGTGCTCGGGCAACTTCCCCGAGAGGATCGCGATGAACACGATGTTGTCGATCCCCAGCACGATCTCCAGGGCCGTCAGCGTCAGCAGCGCGATCAGATTCGGGCCCAGCTTCCCCGGCGCGTAGAGCTGCGAGAAGTCCCAAAGGTTGGCGTTGACGGCGGCGTCCGCTGCGAGGGTCCACATAGCAAAAGGCTCTCCCTTGAAAGGGGGGAAGAATACACACCTGAACCCCGCCTGTGACACCCCCGGCAATATGCTCTCGGCATGGTTCGGGGGGGGGAAACGGTGGGGGCCATGCCGCCCTCCAGGCAGCGGCGGATCGGCGTGGCGGCGTTCGTGGGTGGCGGGCGTGCTGGCGGTGTTCGCGGCAGGCGATCGCCTTACCGACCTCTGGGGCCCGCGCCTCTGCTGACGCGGGAGCATCGCGGCTTATGCGCGGGCGGAGCGTGACGGGCGAGGTGTAAACCGCGGCCGTGACAGCAGCCTCCCACCCCGGCCTAGTATGCGAAATGCCCGCCACGAATGACGCTGTCGCCGGGTTGCTCCAAGAAATGTCCCAAATGCTCGACCTGCTGGGGGAAGATTCCTTCCGTGCCAGCTCTCACGCGCGCGCGGCACGGGCGATCGAAGATCTGTCGCGCGACGTGACGGGCATGTCTCGGGAGGAACTGCTCAAGATTCCCGGCATCGGCCCGAAGATGGCGGACAAGATCATCGAGTTTGTCTCCACGGGGACGGTGAAGGAATACGGAGAGCTGGCCTCGCGCGTGCCCGCGGGGCTGCTTGAAGTGCTCCAGGTTCCCGGTCTGGGACCAAAGACCGTCCGCGCCCTGTGGACCACCTGCGGCGTCACGGACATTGCGAGCCTTCGGCAGTGCATCGAGGACGGACGCATCCTCAATGTGCCGCGGATGGGTGAGAAGGCTGTGGAGAAGATCAAGGCCGCGCTCGCCGTCGTGGAGCAGGGGTCGCAGCGGCTGTGGCTGGGGCGTGCCGCCGCGGTCGCGGAGGTGTTCGCCTCTCGCCTGCGTGCGCACGAAGCCGTGGCGAAGGCCGAGCCCGCGGGCTCGCTCCGTCGCGGCAAGGAGACCGTCGGCGACATCGACATCCTCGTGGCCCTCAAGCCGGGCTTTGAGTCCATGGCCGCGCAGGTGGGCGAGGTCTTCCGCACGACGCCGGGCGTGGTGCAGGTGCTGGCCGCGGGAGAAACAAAGTCGTCGGTGCGCGTGGGGCTGAGCTTCGACGTGGGCCGCTGGAAGCGGACGCTGGACGACGGCTCGAGCGGGCCGACGGTGCAGGTGGACCTGCGCGTGCTGCCGCTGGAAGCGTGGGGCAGCGGCCTGATGTACTTCACCGGGAGCAAGGAGCACAACGTCCGCCTCCGCGAGCGCGCCATCAAGATGGGCATGACCCTCAACGAGTGGGGCCTGTGGCGCGCTTCCCCGGACCAGGACGCGAAGCCCGGTTCAGCAGGCGAGAAGCCTGTCGCTTCCGGCACGGAGGAAGAGGTCTACGCCGCGCTCAAGCTCGCGTGGATTCCGCCGGAGCTCCGCGAAGACCGCGGCGAGGTGGACCTGGCCTCCAAAAGCCCCGAGCCCGTCCGGCTGGTCGAAGTCGCCGACATCAAGTCCGAGCTTCACGCCCACACCACGGCTTCCGATGGAACCCTTTCCATCGAGGAGCTTGCCCGTGCCGCGATGGCCCGCGGCTTTCACACCATCGCCGTCACCGACCATTCGCGCAGCTCGGCCGTCGCCGGCGGGCTCTCCATCGAGCGCCTGCTGCAGCACATTCAGGACGTGCGCGAAGCGCAGCGGAAGGTCGAGGGCATCCGGATCCTCGCCGGCTCCGAGGTGGACATCCTGGCCGACGGCTCGCTCGACTATCCCGATGAAGTCCTCGCCCAGCTCGACATCGTGGTGGCCTCGCCCCACGCGGCTCTGACGCAGGACCCCGCCACGGCCACCGAGCGGCTCATCAGGGCCGTGAGCAACCCTTACGTTCACATCCTCGGCCACCCCACGGGCCGCCTCATCAACCGGCGCGCGGGGCTTTCGCCGGACATGGCTGCGGTCATCGCCGCGGCCAAGAAGCACGACGTGGCGCTGGAGGTCAACAGCCACTGGATGCGGCTGGACCTGCGCGACATCCACGTGCGCGAGGCCGTGCAGGCGGGGTGCAAGATCGCCATCGACTGCGACGTTCACGCCGCGGACGAGTTCGCGAACCTCCGCTTCGGCGTCGCGACCGCGCGGCGGGGATGGCTCACCCCGGACCAGTGCGTCAACACCTGGCCCGCGGAGAAGCTGTGGGAGTGGCTGCGGAGCAAGCGCTGAGGATCAACGCGGCGGGGTTTACACCACCTCCACCACCATCGCCACAGCGTTGCCGCCGCCGAGGCACAGCGCGGCCACGCCTCGCTTCCCGCCGGTGCGGTGGAGCTGGTGGATCAGGGTGGTGAGGACGCGCGCGCCGCTGGCCCCGATAGGATGCCCCAGCGCCACGCCGCCGCCGCAGATGTTCAGCCGCTTCTCGTCGATGCTCAGCGCCTTGACGTTGCAGAGCACCTGCGCGGCGAAGGCCTCGTTGATCTCGAACAGGTCGATGTCCTTGACCCCCAGGCCAGCCTTCTTCAGCACGCCCTCGATGCCGGAGATGGGCGCCGCGAAGATGTCCTTGGGCGTCACACCGCTGGTGTGGTAAGCGACGATCTTGGCGATCGGCTTCACGCCCAGCGACTCGGCCTTGGCGAGGGACGCGACGACCACCGCCGCGCCGCCGTCGCTGATCTGGCTGGCGTTTCCGGCGGTGATGAACTCGTGGCCGGGGACGGGGCGCAGCTTCGCCAGAACCTCGGGCGTGGACTCGGGACGCACGCCCTCGTCCGCGCTTACGCCGTTGCCGCCGTTGTACTTCTTGTCGCCGATCTGCTCCGGCGTGAGCGGCGCCATCTCGTTCTTGAACCAGCCGTTCTTCGCGGCCTCCGCGGCACGCTGGTGGCTCTGGGCGCTGAAGCGGTCCTGCTCGGCGCGGGAAATCTCGTACTTCTTCGCGATGTGGTCCGCCGCGTTCGTCATCCCCCAGCACTCAAACGCGCAGCGCAGGCCGTCGTAGGCCATGTGATCCTCGAAGGACGTGGGACCGAACTTCACCCCTTCGCGGACGCGCGCAAAGTGCGGCGCGGCGGTCATGTTCTCAAACCCGCCCGCGATCGTGAGCTGGTTGTCGCCAGCGCGGATGGACTGCGCCGCGGACATCACCGCCTGCAGGCCGCTGCCGCAGACCTTGTTGATCGTCTGAGCCGAGGTCGTATCGGGCAGGCCGGCCTTCAAGGCCGCCTGACGGGCCGGGTTCTGCCCCAGGCCGGCCTGGAGCACGCAGCCCATGAACACCTCGTCCACCCCGCCGTTCTTGAACGCCTCCGCCAGAGTGGGGTTCTCCGCCGCGATCGCCTGGATCGCGTACGCCCCCAGGTGCGGGGCGTGCACCTTGGACAGGCCGCCAAAGAACTTGCCGATCGGGGTCCGCTTCGCGGCCAGAATCACGGGGGTGGTGCTCGCAGTCATTGAACGTCTCCTTCGGGCCCAACTCTATTCCGCCCCGACCCGTCCATCCCTCCCTTCTCATCCGTCCACCTATCCTCCCCCACCATGAACGAGCCCGCCCACCGCTTCGGCACCCGCGCCATCCACGCCGGCCAGGCCCCCGACCCCACCACCGGGGCCATCATGACCCCGATCTACATGACCTCCACCTATGTCCAGGAGTCACCCGGGGTCTTCAAGGACGGGTACGACTACTCGCGATCCAAGAACCCAACTCGCACCGCGCTGGAAGCCAACCTCGCCTCGCTCGAAGGGGCCAGGCACGGGCTGTGCTTCTCCTCGGGCCTGGGGGCGATGGACTGCGTGCTCCACCAGCTCAAGGCGGGCGACCACATCGTTCTGTCGGACGACGTCTACGGCGGCTCCTTCCGCCTCATCGACAAGGTGTACAAGCACCACGCCATCGACTGCACCCGCGTGGACATGACCGACCTGCAGGCCCTCCGAGCCGCCTTCAAGCCCACGACGCGGCTGGTCTGGCTCGAGACCCCGAGCAACCCGATGCTCAAGGTCATCGACATCGCCGCGGTCGCCGCGCTGGCGCGCGAGCACAACGCCCACCTCGTCGTGGACAACACCTTCGCGACGCCCTACCTGCAGAACCCGCTCTCGCTGGGGGCGGACATCGTGTGCCACAGCGCCACCAAGTACCTCGGCGGCCACAGCGACCTCGTCGGCGGCGCGCTCATGGTCAACGACGACGCTATAGCCCAGCGACTGCGCTTCACGCAGAACGCCGTGGGAGCGGTCCCCAGCCCCATGGACTGCTTCCTCATCCTGCGCTCCACCAAGACCCTGCATGTGCGCATGGAGCGCCACTGCCAGAACGCAATGGAAATCGCGCGGCACCTGGAGCGCCACCCGAAGGTCGAAAAGGTCATCTACCCCGGCCTGCCCAGCCATCCGCAGCACGAGCTGGCGAAGCGGCAGATGCGAGCCTTCGGCGGCATGATCTCCGTCGTCCTCAAGGGCGGCCTCGCCGCGGCGAAGAGCTTCCTCGAGCGCGTCGAGATCTTCTCCCTCGCCGAGTCCCTCGGCGGCGTCGAATCCCTCATCGAGCACCCGGCGATCATGACCCACGCGAGCATCCCGCCGGATGCCCGCGCCGCCCTGGGCATCGTGGACGGGTTCGTCCGCCTCTCCGTCGGCATCGAAGACGTCCAGGACCTCATCGCCGACATCGACGCGGCGCTCAAGTAGCCCGCAGCGCTTCCCGCAGCCGCGCCGCCAGCGCCGCGCGCTCTTCGTCCGGCATCGTGCCGCGGAGCCGCTCCGCGCCCCAGCCCCACACCGGCTCCCGGGGCGTGGGGTCGTCCGCATGCCGTGGGATCACGTGCCAGTGAATATGCGGCACGACGTTCCCCAGGCACTCGTAGTTGATCCGCACCGGGCCGAAGACCCGGCGCACCGCCTCCACCGCGCGGGCCACGTCCTCGAACACCCGCAGCTGTCGCTCCCGCGGCAGGTCGGCCATGTGCTCCGCGTGCTCCTTCAGCACCGCCACGCACCACCCCGGGCACCCCTGGTTCTCACCCAGCAGCAGGTACGTTTCTCCCAGTTCGACGATCAGAAGCGGATGGTCCGACACGCGGCAGAGAGGGCACATGCCCGCACAGTACACCCCCTTTGGCCCTCTCGCTCCGGCTACGGTTGGGCATGGACTTCCGCGTCATCTCCATCGGCACCCTCGCGGCGAACGACCTCTGGAACGAACGCGGCGGCGTCCGCACCGGACACGCCACCACCACGCTCATCATGAGCGGCAAGCACCGCATCCTCGTTGACCCCGGCCTGCCGGAGCAGGTGCTCATCGCCCGCCTTCAGGAACGCGTGAACGTCCGCGCCTCCGAAATCACCCACGTCTTTCTCACCAGCTTCCTCCCCGACACACGACGCGGCATCCTCGCCTTTGACCGCGCTGTGTGGTGGATCTCCGCGCAGGAGCGCGAAGTCGTGGGCGCGGCCATCGCCGCGAAACTCAAGGAGATGGTCGAGGACGACGACCCGGACACCCCCGTGCGGAAGGTGCTGGAGCAGGACATCGCCATCCTCAAGCGATGCCAGCCCGCGCCCGATCACCTCGCCGACCGCGTGGACCTCTTCCCGCTCCACGGCGTGACGCCCGGCTGCACGGGCCTCATCCTCTCCGGCGAGCGCTTCACCACCGTCATCACCGGCGACGCGATCGCCACCCAGGAGCACCTGGAGCAGGGCAAGATCCTGCCCTCGGCGCATGACCTCGACCAGGCCCGCGCCAGCTTCGAGGACGCCGTGGAAGTCGCGGACATGCTCATCCCCGGCCGCGACAACCTTGTGGTCAATCCGACGAAGAGGCCGTTCTGAGGAACGTGCAACGCTCAACCCGCAACGCAACCGGCAACCTGCAACCCGGAAAGTTGTGCGGAGGCCTGCTCCACTCTTTCCAGGTTGAGGTTGCCGGTTGTGGGTTGAGCGCTTCTCAGTTTGAGCTATGAGGCTTGATCAGCAGTTCCCTCCCGCGAGCACGCGGAAGAACGCCTCAATGTCTTCATCCGTGCCCGCATTGCCGTCGCCGTCAAAGTCCGGCGTGCAGCGCGGGCAGCAGGAGCCCGCCAGACACGCGAAGAAGGCTTCGATGTCCGCGTCGGTGCCGTGGTCGCCGTCGCCGTTAAAGTCAGGCGTGCAGGTGCGCATGCGGCAGGGTTCGAAGTACGCGAAGTGATCGGCGTTGACCGGACCGATGCTGGTGAAGGAGCCCGCGATGTAGAGTTTGTCCTGGAAAACGGCCACGTCGATCTGGGACAGGCCGGTGAACTGAGGAACGAGGGGTACGACGCACTCCCAGGCGTTGTTCCGCCAGCGGGCAATGCCGTGGCACGCCTCGCCGCCAACGTTCTGGAAGTTGCCCGCGGCGTAGAGCGTCGGGCCGTTCCCGTCGTCCCAGGAAGCGAGCTTGTTCGTCGGCGCACCGAGGCCGGGCATCGGCACGAGCGACGAACCTTCAAGGCGGACAACGCTGTCGTTGTAAGTGGCCTTGCTGGCATACAGACGCGGGCCGTCGCCATCGTCGTGAACGACCATGGACGTGATCACGAAAATGTCTGCCCCGCACAGAATCGTTGCGTTCTGCCCGTCAAACTCGTAGATGCCGATTCCAGAGGGGCCGCTGGCGGCGAAGTAGAAGCGCTCGCCCTGGCCCAGGTCCCCGACGGTCGAGACAAACCGGGGCTGGCCGGAGAAAACAAGCACCCATGCACCGTCGCGGTAGACAAAGAGACCCGTCGAGGTCAGGGCCAGCAACTCGCCGTTGAGCGTGGCCGCCGTGTGGATGGTATTGCTGAGCACCGGCAGCATCCGAGTCCACTGCGAGCCGGTCCAGTAGGCGAGCGGCCCCAGGTCGGGAAGAGAACTCCTCGCCGCGGCGATGACGCGCAGCTGGCCGTCGATGGCCGCGACGGTGGCGTTCTGCAGATGGTTGGTCCAGGGTTGAGGAACGTTCATGAGCGAGAACGCCGTCCCGTCGTACAGCACGGCGTTGGCGGCTGCCAGCCCGTCGGCACGAGTGATGTAGGCGGTGATCAGCAGACGCTCGCCTTCCGGGAGTTTGAGGGTTGAGAGGTAGAAGGGCTCGGAGTAGGAGGGCCCCGTCGGGCCGTCAAACCCCTTTGCCGCGGCGGTGTAGCCGAGCGGAGAAGCCGCGTCCGACTGCACCAGCGAAAAAGCGGGATGACTCGAGGCGTTCCAGGCGGTCCGCGATTCGGCGAAGCCGATGAAGTCGCCGCCGAGGAACGTGCGCTGGACGCCACCGTCATCGATGGTCGCGGCGGCCAAGACGGCGCCGGGGGTGGTGTTGTCGAACTGGCGGTAGCGGAAGTAAAGCGGCGAAGGCGACGAGCCCGGCGCTACCTCCACCAGGCCATTCTGCTGCTGGGTCGCCAGATATCCGGCGAGGTAAAGCCGCTCTCCCTCTCCCCGATCGAGCTTGAAGAACGTGGGGAGCGGAGTTTGCGCGCCGATGCTGATCGGGGCGGAGAGCACAGGAAGCCATTGGCCGGAGCGGAGCCTGTACACCTGGACCGACGAAGGGGCGCCGTGTGTGACGGCGCTGACGTACAGCTCGCTGCCGTGGGTTCCGGCGTCGAAGATCGTGACGTCGCTGATGCTGGAGTGCTCCGGATCGAACGGAACGGCGGCCCATTCGCCGTCGACGTGCTTGGCGATGTTGCGGATGCCGTGGTCAAGATCGGAGAACTCGCCCACGGCGAAGGTAACGGGGCCTGAACCATCGTCGATCACGCGCAGGCGGGCGATCGAGCCGCTCGTGAAGTTCGGTGAGTACGAAGTCCAGTCGCCGCTGCCGCGCCACGCGAGGATCAGCGGCAGCTCGTCCTCAGAGCCGACGGCGCGGCCCATGAGCAGGACGGGGCCATCTTCATCGCTGGCGGCGAGGAGCGTCTTGGGCGTGCCGGCCTGCTGCGTGCCGACCTGTTCCCACTGCGATCCTGTCCAGCGGTAGATGAACCCGGACATGCCCAGCGCGTAGATGGAGCGGGACGGCCCATCCGCGACGGCGAAGTCCTGCACAGCCAAGTCCGTGACTCCCAGGTGGCTGGGAGACTGCTGGGGCAGCGCCATGGGCGTCCATATTCCGTTCTGGTAGCGGGCCACGTGCGCAAAGGGCGCTGGACTGAGCATGAACCGTCCGGCGACGATCAGCGAATGCCCGGAGTCGTCCTCGTAGGGCATCATGGCCGTGACGGATGCATACTCGTTCGGCGACGAGGTCGCCATATTGAGAGGCCCTGTGGGGAAGCCGTGCAGCGTGGGCATGCAAGGCTGGGAAAGACCGACGTGGGCGGTGCTCAGGGCGGCGATCACGCCCAGAGCGAGGTACTTGTACTGGTTCATGCCAAACGTACCAGGGTTGACACCGGAAGGTTGCAGCAGGTGCGACCCGCTTTTCGCTTCGCCTGAAAAAAATCGTTTGGGGACACTGGTGAAGCTGCGGATCAGCGAAGCCTGGAAAGGCATGCCCGGCTTACTCGCGGCAGCCGTCGCACCGAGTGACCGCCGAACGGCGTGAGCACCGACATCATCCAAATGACGAACGAAAGCCTATCCCAGAGGGAGGCGCTTTGGGTCGGCGTCACTGGATGGTGGTCGGAGATGAAGGCATTCCCAACAAACGCTCACCCGCAACGTTCAACGCTCAACCCGAAGAGAGAGGGGAGCAGGCATCAGTACATCTCGACAGGTTGCAGGTTGAGCATTGCAGGTTCTTGCAATTCAACTTGAGCTTTGAGGTTTGAGCTTCGAGTTTTCGTTTGAACGTTTCCCTGATTGAGCTTCGAGCTCTCCTCTTTGGATCCCCGCCTCCCATTTCCCCCAAACCGCATATCCGCTTGACTTCCTCAAGTTGCCCCTCTACGCGGCCGATGGGTTATCTGCCTATGGAGAACCTGCCGATGACCCTGAGGTTCGAACGTGAGCGGAGAAGCGTGCCCCGCCGGCCTGTCAAGGGCCACGCCATGGGCGTGTTCTCCGACGGCCACGCGGCGACCAAGCTGATGCGGGTGGAGCTTGTGGACGCAAGCTGGACCGGCATCGGGGTCATCTGCTCCGAGCCCCTGGAGATCGGCATGACCGCCTCCCTCACCCCCGAAGACGCGATGTGGCCCCGCCAGACGGGCGTCGTAGTCCGCTGCGATCCCTGCGAAGACGGCTACCACGTCGGGCTGCTCAGCCGTCAGCGCCGCGCCGTCGCCTGAACGTTCGCCCGCTTAGGCGGTTGCCTGCGTCATCTTCGCCCATGTCTCGCGATATCGGCGGGCCATTGAGTCCAGCGAAGCGGGAATCACGCGCACTTCCCCCACCACGGCCATGAAGTTCACGTCACCGCCCCACCGGGGGACGAGGTGAACGTGCAGATGCTGGGGCACACCCGCCCCTGCCGCGCGGCCCTGGTTGATGCCGATGTTGATCCCCTGCGGCTCAAGCGTGAGCTGCATGAGGTCGGCCGCCAGTTCGGTGAGCCGCCACAGAGCCGCGCGCTGCTCGGGGTCGTAATCCAGCAGCGTCGGGCGTGCCTCTCCCAGCGCCACCAGCAGGTGGCCGTTGGCGTAGGGGTAGGCGTTCAGCAGGATCAGCCCGCTGCCCGTCCGCACCACGACGTGGTTTTTCTCGTCGAGCTCTGGGTGCAGCCAGTACTCGCGCAGGAAGGAAGCGCTCCCCGCCTTGGGCTCCCCCGTCTTCTTCTCGGCCTTGCCGAGCGATTCGAGGTACGCCAGCCGCCATGGTGCGTGAAGGATGGGCATAACGCGCGCTCGTGCGAAGACGCGGGGCCTTCGCCCTGAGTCTTACCTCCCCTGCCCGATGGTCTGCTCCAGGAACCGGGCCATGTACTCGGTGTGGTACAGGCGGTTGCGGAGCTTGGCGAAGCCGTGGCCCTCGTCGGGTGCGATGTACAGGTGCGGGTTGATGCGCGGGTCGCCCTTGGCGGCCTTCTCCTTCAGCGCCATGGCGAGCTGCATCGCCTCGCCCACGGGCACGCGCGGATCGTTGAATCCGTGCGCGATGTACATGGGCACGTTGATCTTGTCCACCTGATTGATCGAGGAGATCGTCGCGAGGAACTCAACATCCGTCAGCGGACCGTACTCCGCCTCGCGGAGCTTGCGGCGATACCCGGCCGTCTGCTCGAGGAACGTCCGCATGTTGACGATCCCGACGATGTTGATGCCCGCGCCGAAGAGCCGCTCCTTGCGCACGCCCGCGTCCACCTGGTTCTGATCCTCCACCAGGCACGCCACGGACATGAAGCCGCCGTAGGAGCCCCCGTAGGTGCACATCATGCCGGGGGCGGAGTATCCGTTCTCCACCAGCCACGCCGCCGCGGCGACGCCGTCCTTTACCGAGTCCCACCGCTTCTTGTAATCGTCCATCATGAGGAACTCGCGCCCGTAGCCCGAGCTGCCGCGGACGTTCGGCTGCATCACGCCGAAGCCTTCGGAGAGCAGGAACTGGACGGTGGAGTTGAAGGAAGGACGGGACTGACCCTCCGGCCCGCCGTGGTAGTTCACGAGGAACGGGATCGGCTTGCCCTTGGTGTAGCCGGCGGGGGTGTACACGAACGCGGGGACTTCAAGACCGTCGAAGCTCTTGTACCGAACCAGCTCCGGCAGCGGGAAGGCGGAGAGGTCGATGCCCTGATCGTCTGCGAAGGTCACCTGGCGGATTGCGGGGGGCTCGCCGCCGCGGGGGGAGAGCTCCGCCGCGAAGGCCAGCCCCGGCGTCCGCGCGTTCGAGAGCGTGAACAGGATGTGGTTGCCGCGGAGGTTGTTGATGGAGATCACACCCTTCTCGATCGGGGGGAGGGGCACGGGGCGGAAGTCGGGCAGCGTGTAGACGTGCAGGACGCCGTAGCCGTCCTCGTTCGTCACCACCGCGAGCAGGGTGCGCTCGTGGTTCATGCCCGCCTGATCGATCTCGTAGCGGTCCAGCTCCGAGATCGGCTTGCTCACCTCGCCCGTGCGCAGATCCTTGAGAAAGAGCTTGGACAGGCCGTTCTCGATGTCGCTCTCCAGCAGGATGGCGGTCTCGCCGGGCATGTAGCCGACGATCCCCGTGGCGGCCGTGCCGCCCTCGGGCTTGAGCGTGAGATCCGTCAGCTTGCCGGTGCGCACGTCCAGCTCATAGATGGACGAATCCGAAGCGGAGCGGTACTCGCTCACGAGCACGCGGGAGCCGTCGTCGGTGATGTCCCGCGCGGACCAGGACCCGGTGCGTGCCAGCAGCTTGGTCTTCTTCCCGTCCTTGAAGTCGTAGCGGTAAACGTGGAAGTCCGTCGGGCTGTCGTCGTTGGCGGTGTACACCACGCCGCTGTCGTCGCGCAGCCAGAGGTTCAGCCCGTGCTGCACCTTGGGGTTGTGCGCCAGGGGGCGGATGTCGCCCGTCTTGGGGTCCAGCAGCGAGAGCTGCGTCTGCTCATTGCCGCCCGTCGAGTGCATCAGCACGATGCGCGAGCCGTCCTCGGAGACCGAGTACCCCGAAAGCCCGTCGTGGAAGTTCGTCAGGCGCGTCTTCTTGCTGTCGGGGCGGGCGATGTCACCCTCCACCCGATAGAGCTGCTGAACGCCGTCCGGCCAGTCCCGCACGTAGAGCGTGCCGTCCCGCGCGATGTGCGGCGAAAGAGGCGTCCGGATCTTCATGAACCGCTCCACCCCCGGACGCACCTGAGGCGCGGCGGCCGAGGCGGGCTGCTGGTTCTGAGCGGGCGCGAGCGACGGGCACAGACCCACGGCACAGACGAGGGCAAGCAGCGGCAGCGAAGAGCGCATCATGAGTTCCTCCAGATCACCCCAGACGAGAGGGAGTCTACGCCAGGGCGGACCATAACAGCCCGCCCAGGATCGCCGCGACGATCGCGACGCCGACCCACACGGCCCACGCCGGCCCGCCGTTGCCGTGCCCCGTCAGCGCATGCCCGCACTTCCAGCACAGCTCCACGTCGTCGTACAGCTCCGTGCCGCACTCCGGGCAGGTTTGCGTGGCGCTGCCGAACCGCTCAAGGTCTTCCTCGCTCGGTCCTTCGTCCAGCGCGTCATCGTCGTCGTGGGCCATTCGGGGGAGTTTACGGCACACACGGGCTCCTTACACTCCCCGTCGTGTCCCGAGCCCCCCACAACATCATCCAGCAGGCCCTCAACCTGCTGAACGCCAACCAGAACGACCAGGCGCGTGCGCTCCTGCGTCGGCGCATTCAGAGCGCCCCGCGCGACGCCGAGGCCCACCGCCTGCTCGGGATGCTGCACGCCGGGCTCAACGAAAACGACCAGGCTCTTTTCTACCTTCAGCGCGCCGCCTCGCTCGCCCCCAACGACCCCTACACCCATTACATCCTCGGCAACCTGCTGATGGTCATGCGCAAGGACCCCGAGGCCGCCGCGGCGTACGAGGCCGCCGCGCGCCTGGCCCCCAACAACTTCGAGGGGTACGACGGCCTGGCCCGCGCCCTGCTCCGCATGGGGAAGCACGAGGAGGGGGTCGCCGCGTACGAACGCGGGCTCGCCGCCGTCCCCGACGACCCCGCCTCGTACCGCATGTACGCCCACGCCATGGCCACCCTGGGCCGGGTGGACGAAGCCCTCGCCATCCTCCACCGCGGCGTGGCCCGCCTGCCCAACGACGCCGGCCTGCGCGAAAGCCTCTGCTACAACCTCAACTTCTCCGAGGAATCCCCGGAACGCATCTTCGAGGCCCACCGCGACCTGGGCTCGCTCCTGCATCAGCAGCGCGCGAGCCTGCCCACCCCGCCCTTGCGCAACACCAAAGACCCCACACGCAAGCTGCGGCTGGGCATCGTCTCCGGCGACTTCTGCTCCCACGCCTGCGCGCTCTTTATGGAAGGCCCGCTGCGCGAGCTGGACCGCGAGCGCTTCGACCTCTTCCTCTATTACACCCGCGCCGAGGTCGAGCCCCCCACCCAGCGCTTCGCGGCGATGTCCAACTGGCGGCACTGCCACGCGGCGAGCGACGACGACCTCCGCGCGCAGATCATCGCCGACGGCATCGATGTGCTGATCGACACCGCGGGCTGGACGGAGCTGCACCGCCTTCAGTGCTTCACGCCGCGCATTGCGCCCATCCAGATCACCTGGCTTGGCTACCCCAATACCACCGGCGTGCCCACGATGGACTACCGCATCGTGGACTGGACCACCGACCCCGCCGGGGCGGAACGATTCTGCACCGAGCAGCTGATGCGGCTCGACCGCTGCTTTGTCTGCTTCCGACCGCTGGAGACGGCTCCCCCGCCGCGGATGACGCCGGAGCTGGAAGGCGACGGCCCGATCACCTTCGGCTCCTTCAACCGGTTGAGCAAGGTCCGCGAGCGCACCGCGCGCACCTGGGCGAAGGTGCTGGCCCGCGTGCCGGGCTCCCGTCTCTTCCTCAAGAGCTCGCTGGTTTCCGACGACGTTCGCGCGCAGTACGAAAAGCTCTTCGCCGCGGAGGGCATCACGCCCGATCGCCTGCTGTGGAGCAGCTTCCTGCCGGGGATGGAAGCGCACCTCGCCGCGTATCACCGCGTGGACCTGGCCCTCGATTCGTTCCCTTACAACGGCACGACGACCACCTGCGAGGCGCTGTGGATGGGCGTGCCCGTGATCGCGCTGGAGGGCGACGTTCACCGCGCCCGCGTCGGGGCGTCCCTGCTCCGTGCCGCGGGTTTGCCCGAGCTTCTCGCGGCGACGGAGGAAGAGTACATCGAGAAAGCCGTGGCGTTGGCGCAGGACCGCGCCCGCCTCCGCCAGCTGCACAACACCCTCCGCGACCGCGTCGCCGCGAGCGAGCTTTGCGACGCCCGCGGCTTCGCCCGCGCTCTTGAGTCTGTTATCCGCACCGCCTGGGAACGCTGGTGCGGCCAAGGATCCGAAGCATGAGCAGCGATCTCGCGCTCGCCCTCAAGCTGCAGCAAGCCCATGACCTGCTCGCCGCGAACAAGGCCGAGCAGGTCGTCGCCCTCCTCATGCGCCTTGCCCCCAAGGCCGCCTCTCACCCTGACGTCAACACGCTCCTGGCCATGGCCAATCTGCGCCTCGGCCGACTCGAACAGGCGGAGCACTACGCCCGCCGCGCCATTCAGGGTCCGGGCGCCACCGCCGTCAACTTCACCAACCTTGCCCTCGTGCTCGCCGCCCGAGGCAGGCACGCCGACGCCAGGGCCGCCGCGGAACAGGCCATCGCCATCGACCCCACCTATCTCGAAGCCTGGCTCACCAAGGCCAACCTCCTGCTTGATGAGCGCAAGACCGGCGCCATCCTCCGCGTCTGCGAAGAGGCCATGCGCCACGGCTGGCACGATCAGCTCTCCGTCTCTTACGCCTCCGCACTCGCCGGGCTCGGGGAGACCGAGAAAGCCGTCGCCTTTCTCGCCGAGGCCATCGAGCGCTTCCCCAACGAAGTTCTGCTCCGCGGCTTGCGCGCGATGACCTACGTCAGCCTCTGGAATGCGGACCCGCAGACCGTTCTCAACGTGCACAAGGACTTCGGCGCACTCGTGGATCGCATCCGCCCGCGCTGGAAGGCCACCTACGAGCCCAGGAAAGACCCCGACAAGAAGCTGCGCGTGGCGCTTGTCTCCCCCGACCTGCGCCGCCACTCCGTCGCCTTCTTCATCGAGCCTTTCCTCGAGCACTTCGACCGCGAGCGCTTCGAGATCTTCTGCTACTCCACCAACCGCACCTTCGATGAAGTCAGTGCCCGCCTCAAGCAGCACGCCTCCGTGTGGCGCGACGTCTCCGGCAAGATCGAGGTCCAGATCGGCGACCTCATGAGCAGCGACCACATCGACATCGCCATCGACCTCGCCGGCCACACCGACGGCAACAGTCTCCTCGCTTTCGGCTTGCGCATCGCCCCCGTGCAGGCGACGTACTGCGGCTATCCCGCCACCACCGGCCTGCGGCAGATGGATTGGCGCATCGTCGATTCCTACACCGACCCGCCGGGCAGCGAATCGCAATGCACCGAAAAACTCCTGCGGCTCGATCCCTGCTTCCTCTGCTATCGACCGCCCGACGACTCCCCCGCGCCCGCGCGGCGGACCGACCGCCCCGTCGTCTTCGGCTCCTTCAACGCCACCCGCAAGCACAACGCCTACACCGCCTCGCTCTGGGCGCGCATCCTCCGCGCCGTCCCCGGCTCCCGCCTCGTCCTCAAGAGCCAGGACCTCGTCGAGCCCGACGTCCGCAACCTGCTCCTCGAGCGCTTCGCCGCTCACGGCGTGGCCGACCGCGTCTCCTTCCTCGATCCCCCCGCCTCGCTCGCCGCGCACCTCGCGCTATATGAAAACATCGACGTCGCCCTCGACCCGCTCCCCTACCACGGCACCACCACCACCTGCGAGGCGCTGTGGATGGGCGTGCCCGTCGTCACCATGCCCACGGCGATGCACGCGGGGCGCGTCGGCGTCTCGCTCCTGACCAACATCGGAGCGCCGGAACTCATCGCCCGCGACGAAGAGGACTACGTCCGGCTCGCCGCGGAGCTTGCTTCCGACCACGCGCGCCTTGACCACTACCGCGCCAACCTCCGCGCCATGATGCAGGCTTCCCCGCTGCTCGACCGTCCTGGCTTCGCCCGGCGCATGGAAGAAGGCCTGCGCCATATGTGGCGCGCCTGGTGCGGCTGACGCTCACTCCAGCTCGCGCCGACGCCGCTTCACTTCACCCCGCGACTTCTTTTCCTTCAGCCGCCTTTCGCGGCTGCCTCGCGTGGGCTTCGTCGGACGGCGCACCTTCGGCGCAATCAGCGCCCGGCGAACCAGCTCCGCCAGCCGGCGCGTGGCTTCCTCGCGGTTCTGACCCTGGCTCTTATGCTCGTCCGCGGTGATGAGCAGCTCGCCAGCGTCCGTCACCAGCGACGGCGCGAGGCGCGTCAGCCTGCCGATCTGCGCCGGCGTCAGCGGCAGGTCCGCCAGCGCCACGCGGAGCTGGCAGCGCGTCGCCCGCTTGTTCACATTCTGCCCGCCCGGCCCCCCGCTCGCCGTGAATGTGTACGTCAACGCCCCCCGCGGCACGTACACGCCGGGCGCCAGCCGCAGCAAAGTCGCCGGTTCAGGCTCCACGCTTCAGGATAGGGTCCGCCCTCTGCTTACGATGCCCCCATGCCCCCCATCTCCCCGCAGCAGCGCAGCCAACACCTGAACTGGCTCCTTGAACTCACCGACACCCCCACCGCCGCGGGACGAGAGCACCGGGTCATCGACTGGATCAAACGCTGGGTCGCGGAGCGTCCCGCCCTGGAGCTGCGCCGAGATGAAACGGGCAATCTCGTCGTCCTCCGCCGCGGGTCGAACCACGAGCGCCCGCTCTTCTTCACCGCCCACCTCGACCACCCCGCCTTTGTCGTGGAGCGCGTCATCGCACCCACCGTCGTCGAGCTCTCCTTCCGCGGCGGGGTGATGGACGACTACTTCAAGGACGCCCGCGTCCTCATCGTCACACGCGACGGCACGCGCCACCCCGCCGTGCTCACCGGCCCCACCGGCCAGACCGAGCCCTTCAAGCACTACACGGCGGAACTCGCCGCCCCCGCCGATGCCATGCCCGGCGACGTTGGCGTGTGGGACGTCGGCCCCGCCCAGCTCATCGACGGCCTCGTTCACACTCAGGCGTGCGACGACCTCGCCGCCGCGGCCGCCGCGCTGGCCGCGATGGACGTTCTGCTCGCCGACGACTCCGCCAACGCGGCCTTGCTGTTCACGCGCGCGGAGGAGATCGGCTTCGTCGGCGCGCTCGCCGCGGTACGCCACAACACGATTCCGCGCTCCGCCCGCCTCATCGCGCTGGAGAACAGCCGCAGCTTTCCGGACAGCCCCATCGGCGGCGGCCCGATCGTCCGCGTCGGCGACCGCATCAGCATCTTCACGCCCGCGATGACCGACGCCGTCGCGGCCCGTGCTGAGGAAATCGCCGGCGGCCCCTCCATGCCCACTGCGTCGCAGAAGCAGTCCGAGATGCCCGCGTGGAAGTGGCAGCGGAAGCTGATGGCGGGCGGCGCGTGCGAGGCCTCCGTGTACTGCCACGCGGGCTACGACGCCACCTGCGTCTGCCTTCCTCTCGGCAACTACCACAACATGGCCGATCTTGCCGCGGTGCAGGCGGGCACGAACACCACCCCGCCCCGCGTCGGACGCGAGTTCATCGCCCTCAGCGACTTCGAGGGCCTCGTGGACCTTCTCGTCGCCTGCGGCCAGCGCCTCACCGATCGCCCCAGCCTCTCCGACCGCTTCGAAAGGCTCTGGCGAGATCGGAGCTTTGTGCTGGAAGCGAATGAAAGCTCAAAGCTCAAATGAGCTTTGAGGTCTGAGCTTTCCGTTGAGCGTTGCTGGTTGCCGGTGCGTTTCCTACCTCGCATCCTTCCGGAACGTCGCGGTCGCGGTGTCGGCGCAGCGGGCGGTTGCTGTGACGGTGCCCGCCACGGCGCCGGGCTCGAACGTATCCACACGGATGGTGGTTTCCTTCACCTGCCCCGCGGGCACTTCGCCGAAGCGCCACACCCACTTGTCCAGGTCCGGCGCGCCGCCCGCCTGCTCGATCAGGCGTGCGTTGGGCGAGAGCGTGGCCGTCACCACCGTGTCCAGCGCCGAGACGTTCCCGGTGTTTGAGACGCGAATCGTCACCAGCACGCCCGTGCCGTTCGGGCCTGGGTCGATCGCCTCCACGCCCAGGTTCAGCACCGGCTGCCCCACCACCATCGCCGTCTCCACAACCTCCGTCCGCGCGCCGGGCGTGTCCGCCACCGACACCAGCGAGAGGAACTGTCCCGCGCGCTCCGCCCGCGCCGGCACCGTCACCTCCCGCGTCGCGCCCGCGGGCACCAGGCCGATGTTCATCTCGATGGACGTCTCTCCGGTCGCCGTGCGCATGCCCGGCGGCAGCGTCGCCTTCAGGATCGCGTCGGGTACGTCCACCGCGCCGTTGTTCGCCACCACAAACCGCAGGGGGATGTCCTCGCACACGAGGGCGGCCGCGGGCGTCAGAACGCTGACCGACAGGGGCGAAACCCGCTGGCGCTCCACCAGCACGGTGCTCACGTCCGGCGCGGGGGTCACGAGCTCCGACGTCCGCACCACCGCGGCCTGACGCGCGGGGGGCACGTCGCTGGTGCGGTAGACCGCGCTCACATCCCCCACCCCGTCGCTCCGCACCACGACATCCCGCGATGGTGGCCCGATCACCACCGTCTCCCCGTACACATCCTCCGTGTACCCCGGACGCGTCTCGCAGCCCAGCAGGCCCGCCAGGACGATCAGCACACCCAGCAACCCCAGCCGCGTCGCCCGCACTGTCCTCGTGGTCACGGTCCGAGCTCCTTTCGGGCCGCACCCTCCCTGCCCCTGGGGCATCCCCCACACGGCTCAGGCGGCCTTCACCCCCACCATGCCCCTCCTTCCGTTCGCCCCGGTGAATCCGGCCTGAACCCTGCCTTGCCTGTCCGGAAAGGAACAGCTCGGCGAATCCGACACCACATGCCGCGCCGAACCACACTCTCGCTCGGGTATGCTGGTGAACGAACCCCCGGCGGGACACGACATGGACCCCGACCATCAACAGCTCGATACGCGCTGCCAGCACCAGTTCCTTGCCGAGCTTCTCCGCGGCCTGGGGCCGGAGCTCGCCGCCGCCGCGGCACGCCGCTTCTGCAAGCAAAACCCCGAGACCCCCCGCCGCTACCCCGACATCCACTGCCACCAGTGGCGTGAGCTGTTCTCAACGTGGGTGACGGACCTCGCCGCCGCGCTCGCCGCGTGCAGGCCCGAGATCCTCCACCGCCAGGTCGCGTGGACGAAGTCCCTGTTCGCGGCAAGGGCCGTGTCCGAAAGCGACCTCATCGCCGCCCTCAACGCGCTCCGCGACGCCACCCTCGGCGAAGTGCCCGACGAAGACGCCCCCCTCATCCGCTCCTATATCGAGGGGACCATCGCCCACGTCTCGCAGTGCCCCGGCTGCCCGCCCTGCTGCCTCGCGAGCGACACCCCCAACCAGCGCCTGGCCATCGAGTACGTCGTCACCATGCTGGAGGGTGACCGGCGCGCCGCCAGCGAACTCATCATCGGCGCGGCACGCTCCGGCGTCCCCGTGCGCGAGCTTTACCTCGAAGTCCTCTACCCCGCCATGCGCGAGCTGGGCCGCATGTGGGAGTGCAACGAAATCGACGTCGCCGAAGAGCACTTCTGCACCGCCACCACCGAGATGGTGATGAGCCAGCTCTATCCCTATCTCGTCCGCAAGCCCGCACGAAACAAGGTCGCTGTGGTCGCCGCGGCGGAGGGCAACCTCCACCAGATCGGCGTGCGCATGGTCGCCGACTTCCTCGAGATGGACGGCTGGCGCTCCGTCTACCTCGGCGCGAACGTCCCGGCGCAGGACCTCGCCCTGGCCGTGTGCGACTTCAAGGCCGACGTCCTCGCCATCGCGGCGTGCCTGCACGCGCACCTGCAGAGCGTCTCGGACGCGATCGCCGTGGTGCGTTCCTGCCCGCACGCATCGGGCGTCAAGATCGTCGTGGGCGGGAACGGCTTCACCGGCACGGGCGACCTGTGGCGCGAGATGGGCGCCGACGCCCTGGCGATGAGCGCCGATGAGGCCGTTGAGCTCGCCAACGCCCTCGCCGATCAGCCCACACCGGCCTGAGCGGCTACACCCCCGGCGGACGCCGCCCCACCGCCAGCCCCCACACCAGGCTGACGAGGAACACCACCAGGAAGATGAAGAAGAGGATGCGCGCCACGTCCGTCGCCGCGCCCGCGATCCCGCCGAACCCGAAGATCGCGGCGATGACCGCCACAATAAAGAACACGATGGCCCATCGGAGCATAAAAGACCCTCCATCGGCCCCCACCATCCCGACCATACATCCGGCTTTGCACCCGCGATGACGTCTGGATGACTTCTCACCCGCGCGTTCATCCCCGCCCTGCCTAGCCCTTCCGCCCTGCCAGCGGGCGTTCTGGGACTTCCGCCCTGCTTCCGCGGCAAGCAACCCTCAAATACGCTTTCAAACACCACCGATCGGGGTTAGACTCAGAGGCAGTACAAGGGAATTCCCTCATGAGCCTCCGCCTCCTCGCCATTGCCGCGGCATTGCTGATCCCCGCCTTCTCGGCGCACGCCCAGCTTTCCATCACCTGGTACACCATCGACAGCGGGGGCGGCACGAGCACGGGTGGCTCATTCACGCTCCGCGGCACGATCGGCCAGCCCGACGCCGCGGCTCCCCTCTCCGGAGGCACGTTCACGCTCTCACCCGGCTTCTGGCCCGGCCCCGCTGCTCAGCCCCCCATCGGCTGCGGCTCCGCGGACTTCGACGGCGACGGCGACATCGGCACCGACGCCGACATCGAGGCCTTCTTCGCCTGCCTCGCGGGTAACTGCTGCCCCACCTGCTTCCCCGGCGGCGCCGACTTCAACGGCGACGGTGACATCGGCACCGACGCTGATATCGAGGCGTTCTTCCGCGTCCTCGCGGGCGGGAACTGTTGAAAAGCTCAAAGCCCGAAACTCAAAGCTCAAAGAGAACCTGCAACCTCATGGCCCAGGCCGGTTGAGTGTTGTGAGTTGAGCGATTCGAATTTGAGCTTTGAGGTTTGAGCTTTCCGCCCCCCTCCCCCGCCCCTTCCCGGGGCCCCTCCCCGGCCCTCCCACCCGCCTACCATCTGTTCTCCCCGGAGTGGTGGCTCCGGGGCCCGTGTTCCCTCGCATTCGCGGGGGCGGGTGGATCGACAACCTCTTTCGCCCTCAGGGCATGGGCTTCTCGCCCTGCGCCGGCCCCCCGCCACCACGCCGCGGGACAAGCGCACTCCCCGCCAACCTGACTCCACGGCCAGGGCCCGGCGGCGGGACAAAGGAATCCGCTTCCATGATCGACGAAACCCTCATCGCCTCCCTCGGCTTCATCGAGGATGAAGCCAACGCCATGCTCAAGGAGGCCTACGGCCCCGCGCTCGCCAAGGGCGAGGCGGGCCAGTACATGGACTCGCTCCTGAAGGACCAGATCGCCGACCTCGTCCCCGGCAAGCTCATCAAGGGCAAGGTCATCGGCTTCGCCGGCGACGACGTGGTCATCGAGGTCGGCCTCAAGTCCGAAGGCCTGATCCCCAAGGAGGAGTTCGAGGGCACGGACGTCAAGCCCGGCGACATCGTCGAGGTGCTCCTGGAGGGCCTCGAGGGCGACGGCGGCCTCATCCAGCTCAGCAAGCGCAAGGCCGACCGCATGCTCGCCTGGCAGCGCATCGTGGACACCACCAAGGAGGGCGACGTCGTCGAGGGCGTCGTCACCCGCAAGATCAAGGGCGGCCTGCTGGTCGATATCGGCGTGCCGGTCTTCCTCCCCGCCTCCCAGGTGGACATCCGCCGCCCCGGCGAGATCGGCGAGTTCATGGGTCGCAAGATCCGCGCCGAGATCCTCAAGATCGACCTCGAGCGCCGCAACATCGTCATCTCCCGCCGCAAGCTCATCGAGAACGAGCGCGATTCCGCCAAGAAGCGCCTCCTCGAGACCCTCAAGGAGGGCGACATCGTCACCGGCACCGTCAAGAACATCGCCGACTTCGGCGCGTTCGTTGACCTCGGCGGCATCGACGGCCTCCTCCACATCACCGACATGTCCTGGTCGCGCATCAACCATCCCAGCGAGATGCTCAAGATCGACCAGAAGATCGAGGTCAAGGTCCTCAACATCGACCGCGAGAAGGAGAAGATCGCCCTCGGCCTCAAGCAGCGCGAGGCCTCCCCGTGGGAGGAGATCGAGAAGAAGTTCCCGGTCGGCTCCCGCGTCCGCGGCACGGTCGTCAACATCATGTCCTACGGCGCCTTCGTCCGCCTCGACGACGGCATCGAGGGCCTCGTCCACATCTCCGAGATGTCCTGGACGCGCCGCGTCAACCACCCCTCCGAAATGGTCCAGCCCGGCCAGGAGGTCGACGTGGTCGTCCTCGAGATCAACAAGGACAAGCAGGAAATCTCCCTCGGCATGAAGCAGACCGAGGTCAACCCGTGGGAGCTCGTCGGCGAGAAGTACCCCCCGGGCACCATCATCGAGGGCAAGGTCCGCAACCTCGCCAACTACGGCGCCTTCATCGAGATCGAGCCCGGCATCGACGGCCTGCTCCACATCTCCGACATGTCCTGGACCAAGAAGGTCACCCACCCCAACGAGCTGCTCAAGAAGGGCGACACCGTCAAGTGCGTCGTCCTCGAGGTGGACCGCGACAAGCAGCGCATCAGCCTCGGCCAGAAGCAGCTCACCGAGGACCCGTGGCTCCACGCCATCCCCGAGCACTACAAGCCCGGCATGGTCGTCCGCGGCACCGTCACCAAGATCACCAACTTCGGCGTCTTCGTCGAGCTTGAGCAGGAGCTCGAGGGCCTCCTCCACATCTCCGAGCTGGCCGACCACAAGGTCGAGAACCCGCAGGACGTGGTCAAGCCCGGCGACGAGATCGACGTCAAGATCCTCCGCGTCGATCGCGCCGACCGCAAGATCGGCCTCTCCCTCAAGCGCGCTCAGTGGGGCGACACCTCCGGCGCCGACGTCGCCGGCGAGTCCAAGAAGTCCCGCGGCGGGGATGTCCCCACCCGCGGCGGCATGGACGCCCACGACGCCATGGGCACCGACAAGATCCGCTTCCAGTGATCTTCCCCCCGAAATGACTCAGGCCCGGGCGCACCAGCGCCTGGGCCTTTTTCTTTTCCGCGTAACCTTCTGTGCCGCGCCACGCGAAAACCCGCGCGACGCACTCGCAGTGATCCGCCGACAGAAAGCCTGCAGCAGAGAGCCCTGTATCAGCAGAGAGCGAGGAAGCTCAGCAGACAGAGAAGAGCGACCTTCTTCCGGTTGTCCGTGATGGTGATCAGCATCTGCATTTGTGCCGTCCTTCTCTTCGGTTGTACCAGAAAGCCCGAAGGCTTCAATGCAACCATGCCACCACTTGAGCGGATTGCAACCGGTTCGACGCCGATCATCAATAGAGCCGTTTTTCCCGGACCCAAATGCGCAGGAACGCTCCTATGACGGCTGTTATCAGAACTTTCATCGCGGCACTCTCCCTCACCGCGCCTCTTTTCGCTCAGCCCGAGCCCACAGCTCTTCCCGCCGCGCCGACCACTCCCGCGCTGGACCTCACCCCGCCCGGACCCGCTGAAAGCCTCGACGCCTTCAAGGCCGTTGAAGGCTGGCTCCACGATTGGGCCGTTCCGGACGCGCTCCATCTACGCGGCCTGGAAAACGCCGGCGCATGCTCCATCACGCTCCGTCTCGACGGGCGCGTCGTCGGCCGCGGCGTGAGCTTCACGCCCGGCCCCGACGGCCTCGCGCACGCGACACGCGCCGCCCTCGACGAAGCCCTTACCCGTCTGCCCATCCCCCAGGACGCACTCGCCGCGGAGAGCGCCCGCGCCCTGGCCCCGCGCCTCACCATCAGCCTCGAAGTCGCCGGCCCGCTGATTCCCTTCACGCCCGAAACCTTCACCGAAGTGGACGCCACGCTCGAACCCGGCCTCGACGGCATCGCCGCGCGCTTCGGAACCGGCATCAGCGGCGCTTTCCCCGGCGCGATGCTCGCCATGAACATTGCTCCCTCCGACGCCCTCGTCGCGGCGATCTCGCAGGCCAGCGGCGACCCCACGCTCTCCGTCAAGGGCGACCCTAAGGGTCAGCCCGCCTCGCTCGCCGAATCCCACAACGCCCGCTACTACAAGTTCCGCGTCACACACCTCGCCCAGCCCGCCGAGGGCCAGGCCCCCGCCTTCCTCTTCCGCGGCGGGCGCGTCGTCGAGCCGCTCTCCATCACCCGCGCCTCCATCGACGCCTTCGCCGAAGAACTCCTCACGCACCTTGAGCGTCGCATCGTGCGCGACGGCGATTCACCGCACCTCATCGCGACGCGCTTCCCCTTCCAGGACCGCGTCGAGGCCGACGCCACGCCGCTCGAAACACTCGTCACCGTGCACGCTATGGCCCGCGCGCTGGAGCGCCGCCCCCGCCCGCGGCTCGTCCCGCTGCTCTTCTCGCTCCGCGATTCCGTCACCGAATCCGCGCTCGCCTCACCCATCGACGCCGCGGCGTGGATCATGGCCTCCGACGCCCTCGACGCGCTGCCCCGCCCCGAGGACGCCCCCGACGCAAACCCAACCCTGCGCGCACGCATCGGAGCGCGGGTCGCAGGCGCGTTCGACCCCGAAACCGGCTGGACCGAGGACGTGCCCCCACCCGCGCGCGCCTTCGTCGCCTATGCCCTCGCGATCGAGGCCCGTGCCGCGGGCTTGGAGGCAGAGGAAGCCCACGCCCGCGCCGCTCGCGCCCGTGCCGCGCTCACCACCGTGTATCAGGACACCACACCCGGCAAGCTCGTCGCCCACATGCCCTGGCTGGGGCTGGCCGAGATGCTGCTTTCGGGCGATGAAATCGCCTCCGCCCCCGCGCTGCTCGTGATGCGCGAGGAAGTCTGGAAGCACAAGCTGCCCGACGACATCACCCCGCCCGACCTCGCGGGCGGCATCGTCTTCACCGCCTCCGCCAACCCCCTGCCCACGTGGCAGAGCGTGCGCCCGGTGCTCTTCCTCGCCGCCGCGGCGCGCGACCCCCGCCTCACCACCCAGAGCGAGCTATTGCCCGAGGTCTCGCACCTGCTCGGCGCGGTGCGCTTCCTCCGCCAGCTCGCGGTGGACGAATACGCCGCCCACGCCGCGGCTGACCCCCACCTCGCCCAGGGCGGCATCCGCAACAGCCTGTGGGACCAGCGCCAGCCCATCGAAGCCAGCGCCCTCACGCTGATGACCCTCTGCGAACTGCTCGACACCCTTGATGCCGCGAGCAAGCAGAGGCCGTGACGCGGCGCGCGGCTGCCCTGCTCGGGCTCTCCCGGCGTTCCAAGCACCACCGGGACGCACACGACCAGTTTCCCAGCCGCCTACCGGCTGCCCGCGCTCACCGCCGACTTCGCGTTGGCGCCGACGCTCACCTTCACCGGGACGAACGTGGGCTTGACCCGCTTCTCGAACTCGGGCCAGAACTTGTTCATGATCGTGCGGATCGCCCAGTTGTTCCCGTCAGCCAGGCCGCAGATCGTCGTGCCGGGCATGCTGCCCATGCTCGTCGCGATCTCCAGCGCCAGGTCCAGGTCCTTGGTCTTGGCGTTGCCTTCCTCGATCCGGCACATCAGCTGATACAGCCATCCGCTGCCCTCGCGGCAGGGGGTGCACTGCCCGCAGCTCTCGTGCTTGAAGAACCGCGCGATGTTCCGCGCCACGGCCACCATGTCGGTGTCCTCGTCGAAGATCGTCGGACACGCCGTGCCCAGGCCCAGCACGTTGTACTTGCGGCCGATGTCGAAGTCCATCTCGGCGTCGAACTGGTCCGGCCCCAGCACACCCATCGAGATGCCGCCGGCGATCGCCGCCTTGAACTTCTTGCCGTTCCTCATGCCGCCGCACAACTGCGGGTGCTCCACCAGCGTGCGGAGCTTGATGCCCAGCTCCAGCTCGAAGACGCCGGGGCGGTTCACGTGCCCCGAAACGCCCATGAGCTTCGTGCCGTGTGAGGGCGGGTTGTTGCCGCCCAGAGAGCTGACCACGCCCTGCTTGGTGAACCACTCCGGGCCGTTGGTGACGATGCTCGGCAGGTGCGCCAGCGTCTCGACGTTGTTGATGATCGTCGGCTTGCCGAAGAGCCCCTTGATCGCCGGGAAGGGCGGCTTGATCCGTGGCCAGCCGCGCTTGCCCTCCAACGCCTCCAGCAGACCCGTCTCCTCGCCGCAGATGTACGCACCCGCACCGCGGTGAACGAAGCAGTCCACCTGGAAGGGACGGCCCGAGGCGGGCTGGGTGCGGAGCGTGCCCAGGATGTCGCGCGGGGACGAAGCGCCGCCCGTGTAAGCCGCGCTGCCGCGGGCGCCGCCGAACACCCCCGCGGCGTACGCCTCCTTGATGGCCTGCTCAAGGACGTGCGCCTGGTGGTGATACTCGCCGCGGATGAAGATGTACGCCGTCTGAATGCGGCACGCGTAGCACGCGATCGCGATGCCCTCAAGCAGCAGGTGAGGGTCGTAGTCCATCAGCAGCCGGTCCTTGAAGGTGCCCGGCTCGGACTCGTCAGCGTTCACAGCGAGGTACCGCGGCCCGGCGTCGGGCTCGGTGCCGTCCGGGTTGGGCGTGACCTTCGGGAGGAAGGTCCACTTCAGGCCCGTGGGGAAGCCCGCCCCGCCGCGCCCGCGGAGGGTGGACTTCTTCACCGCCTCCGTGACCTCGTCGGGCTTCATGGAGAGGGCCTTGCGGAGCCCCTCGTACCCGCCGGTCTGGAGGTACTCGTCGATATGGACGATGTGACGGCCCTTGGGGTCCGCGTAGGGCCAGCAGGGAATGCGCTGGGTCAGGACCGGGCCGGAGATGTTGGGGTTGATCGCAGGGTCGATCGTCGGGCTGGGCATAGGGAGGGAAGTGTAGGGGCAGCGCGGCGGTCCTGGGCCGGCGAAACGGAGAGCCGCCGGCCAGGGGGTGGCCCTTCGAACCCACCCTCCCCTGGCCGCCCACCAAAAGCAAACCCCCGCTCGTCGCGGGGGGCTGGTGTCGTCGGCACTGTGCAGGCCGGGGGCGCCCCCCTGCCTGATCAACGCGCGGGACGAGTCATCCGGTACTCGACTTGAACGCCGCGGACGAACATACTCGAATCGCTCCAGTTCCCCGTCGGCATGACTCTGACAACAAACGCCCGGGTGGAATCCACCGGATAAGCCAGCCCGGTCACCGAAAGCATCTGAACCTGCCCGGAGGATCCGCTGGTGCTGGCCGTTGCCATGGCCAGGTTAGTACCGCTGGACAGTGTCAGCTCCAGAATGGAGCAGTTCAGATTCGAGGTGGTGCTCTGATCGCAGACGTAGTAACGCACGCCCGTGATGACGGCGCTCCTCGGGAAGGCGGATAGGCGCGATGAGACCGCCGGGCGCGGAGCTTGTGGGGGACGCTCCGCCGAGGCTATAGAACGTCGGCACGCCGTCACACGCCACAAAGGCCGCTGCCGGAATGGTGTATGTGGAATGGGCCGGGTTGGTGTAGATGAACTGATTGGCGGTGATGCTGCCCTCCGCGATCACATTGGCCAGGGAGACGGAAAGCACTCCGCCGGTAACCTTGGAGAGTGAGGCCGGGTCCAAGGCGAGCTTGGCGGCGGTGATCGCGTTGTCGGCGACGTGGGTGGTCGTCACGCCCCCGGTGGCGATGAAAAAGACGTTGCCGTTGCGAATAAGTCCGGACCCCGCGGCGTACGTCGTGTCTTCGTCGATGCCGGGGGCCCACACAGTACCGTTCCACTTCAGCACCTGGCCCGCGAAGGCGTTGGAGGTGTTCATGCCCGTCCCGCCGCGGGCGGGGGAGAGAACCCCGCCGGTGATGTTCGAGGCGTTGAGGTTCGTCAGGCCCGTGCCGTTGCCCGCAAAGATGTTTGACGGATTGCTGAAGCTGACGATGGAGCTGTACGTGCCCGACAGTCGAGCGGAGGGGATCGTGCCCGATGTCAGGTTGGACGCGTTGGTGTAGAACGTCGCGGGCTGGCCGTTGAGCGTCGTCGAAGAGGCCGCGGCAAGCGCAAAGCTCGCAACGGGCGCGGCGGTCAGCGACATCCGCGGCGAGAGCGTGGTGAACCCCGACGAGTTGTCGCAGTTCCAACCCGCGTCCGCGCGAACCATGATCTCCAGGTACCGCTGCTGCCCGTCGAACACGGACCCGAAGTCCAGCTGCACCGTGAAGCGCCCGTTGGTGATCGCCAGATCATCAACGCAGAGCAGGGGACCGATCTGATTCCCGCCGCTCTCGCTGTCATAGAGCGCAAACCGTAAGTCATACGTCCCGTTGGCGGGCGCGGCGCCGTCGGTTAGCTCTCCCTGATAGGTAAAGGCCGTGGTCAGAGGCTGGGCGAAGGCTGGACAAGCGAATGCCAGAGCGGCGAATAGTGTGGCGAAACGCATTCGAATGCTCCTTTCCTGTTGAACGACTCCCCGCGGCGTGTGCAGGAGTTACATGCCGCGAGAAATGGCCAGCACGTCCGCCAACGCGGATGCAGCCTCACGAACGCTGTGATCACAACCCCGAGAACGGCGTTGCAAATGACGGGACTTTCCCCGGCCCAGTGTACCTGTTGCACCGCAAGCGCCAAGGGTTTTTGTGGGGTGCCGCCCGCGGCGGGCCGTCGGCGCAGCCACGCCGTCACGCCGGCGCAGCGCGCTTCAGCAACCCGCCGCGTGCATGCTGTGACCGGTCAAGCGCTCAGCACGTCCCACCGGCGAGGACACGGAAGAACGCCTCGATATCCGCGTCGTTGCCCACGTCCCCGTCGCCGTTGAAGTCCGCGCCGAGGTGCCAGCAGGTCTGGCAGCAGTTCCCCGCGAGGCACTCAAAGAAGGCCTCGATGTCCAGCTCCGTGCCGGGGTCGCCGTCGCCGTTGAAGTCGATGGTGGCGCACGGAAGCGCGCCCATGCGATAGACAACGCCGGTATTGCCGGAGGGACCGGGAGCGGAGCTCGCGGTGAAGTACAACTCGCCCTGCTCGTCGCGCCCCATTCCCTTGAGGTACATGCCGAAGGGGCGGTTGTGGACGCCGATCTTCAGGCGGTAGATCTGCGACGCCGCGAAGCCGGGGATGGGCGTCATGTAGAACAGGTGGCCGTCGGGCGAGCCGAAGGACGTGGAGAAGTCGCCGAAGACGTACTTGCCGCGGAGCTGCGGGACGAGCAGGCCGCGGTAGAGATAGCCGCCGATGACGGCGATGCCCACGTCGCGCCCATACTGCGCGATGGGCTGGGTCAGGCCCGTCTTGTCGCAGTTGGGCAGCGGCGTGCCTGGCTGGAAGGGATCGAAGCAGATCGTGCCTTCCTGGATCACCCAGCCGTAGTTGCGCCCCGGCCGGATGATGTTGATCTCTTCGAGCAGGTTCTGCCCCACGTCGGCCAGGTAGAGGTTGTTGTCTCCGCCCGGCTGGTCGTCGAAGGAGAAGCGGTAGGGATTGCGAAGGCCGTAGGCGTAAACGGCCGGATCTGCGTCGGGGTTGTCGACAAACGGGTTGTCGGGCGGAATGGCGAGCTGGCCCGGCGTGCTGACGTCGAAGCGCAGGAGCTTGCCGAGCTTCACCCCGAGGTTCTGGCCGTTGCCGATGGGCCCGTGCGAGGGCGGGTTGTCTGCCAGGCCGTCGTTGGCCCCCCCACCATCACCCATGCCCATGTACAGATAGCCGTCGGGACCAAAGACGATGTCGCCGGAGTTGTGGTTGAACTGCGGCTTGTCGATCGTCAGCAGGACTGTGGGAGTGGGGTTGGCGATGTTGGGGTTGGACGAGACGGTGAACTCCGCGAGCACTTCGGTGTGACAGCCGCGGGGCGTGCCGAAGCACGGGTCCACCCCAAGTTGTCCCTCCCGCGGCACGCTGTAGCGAACAAAGAACCGCCCGTTGTTCTCGTAATCAGGATGGAAGGCCAGCCCGAGCAGGCCGCGCTCGTCAAAGCCCGGATTCACAGGGACGATGATGGAAGTCAGGTCGAGGAAGGGCGTGGGCAGCACCTGCTGCCCATCGTGAATGAGGATCTGCCCCGCCTGGTCAACGATGAACAGACGGTTGGAGCCGTCGCCGGCGTGCGTGACGAGGATGGGGCACCGCAGCCCCGTGGCGATGGGCTGAAGCTCGATGCCGATGTCCCCCTGGAAGACGGGAACGACGACCTGAGCCGAAGCCGCGGAGCAGGCCAGGGCAGCGACAAGAGCGCGTACGGAGAGCGTGGTCGCACGAAGCGTGTTCATGGCGATCTCCTTTCAGGGGAGAGGACACTCAATGAACGCCGCGGGCGCAAAGGGAAACACCTGACGCACCGCGGCGGCTCTCTCTCACTTCAAGAGATGTCCGACCATCCTCCGCGGATTGCTGGCCGTCGGGTTTTTTGCGCGACGGGCGCAAAGTTGAATCACGCAAATCGAGTCTTCACAACATATTGCGCCCGATACTCCCCTGATCGAGCGGGCGGCTTCGAGCAACACGGGACGGGAAGTGGGCGTACATGCGCTCCCCGCGGCACGTTCGTGCCGCTCCTTCACCTTTTCTTTGGAGAGATAGAGAAATGCGCAACGCCTTGATCCTCGTCGGTGTCGGTCTCGTCGCGGCCGGCTCCACCCACGCGCTCGCCCAGTGCACCCCGCAATGGGATCGCACCCTCGGCCTCCCCGGCGTCGATACCGGCTACGTCGGTGCGATGACCATCTACCAGGGCGACCTCGTCGTCAGCGGGTCCTTCCAGTCGATCGGCGGCGCGAGCAACACCAAGTACATCGCCCGCTACAACTTCAACACCGGGCAGTGGTCCTCATTCCTGACCGGCCTGGGCGATGCCCCGAGCAACTCCTTCGGCACCTCCTTTGCGCAGATGGGTGGCGACCTCTACGTCGGCGGCTTCTACGCCGACGCCGCGGGCGTGCCCGACACCAAGAGCATCTCCCGCTGGGACGGGACGCAGTTCCACTCCCTGGGAACGGGCTGGGCCTTCAACAGCGTGAACTCGGTCTGGACGATGGTCGCCTCCGACTTCACCGGTCAGGAGCGTCTGTACTTCGGCGGCTACTTCAACGAGATCGCCGGCCAGAGCGCGGGCAGCGTCGCGATGTGGGACGGCAACGCGCTCACGCCCATCGTCACCAGCATGCCCGACCTGGTGCAGGGCGGCAGCAGCATCAACCCCCTCGTCACCGCGATGGTCGTGCACGACGACGGCATGGGCGGCGGTCCCCAGCTCTACATCGGCGGCCGCTTCAACAACATCGATGGCCAGACGATCCTCAACGTCGCGCGATGGAACGGCTCCACCTGGGAGCCCGTCGGCACCAACCTCGGCAACACCATCGTCACCGCCGAGGTGGACGCCCTCTACGTCTGGAACGGCGAGCTCTACATGGGCGGCTTCAACATGCGTGTGGACGGCGTGCTCGCCCAGGTCGCCAAGTGGGACGGCACGACCTGGACCGCCGTGGGTCAGAACCCCACCGGCCGCGTCTGGTCGCTCGCGGCTTTCGACGACGGCACGGGCGAGAAGCTCTACGCCGCCGGCACAGCACTGGGCCTGGGCCGCATCTTCCGGCTCGAGGGCGACACCTGGGTACCGGTGGGCGGCGGGGCCGATGCCCAGGCCGTCAAGCTCCTGCCCCACGACGGCAAGCTCTACGTGGGCGGCTCCTTCCGCCTCCTGAACAACGAAGAGGCCAACGGCATCGCCGCCTGGACCTCCTGCCCCTCCTGCGGCACCGCCGACTTTGACGGCGACGGCGACGTGGGCACCGACGCCGACATCGAGGCCTTCTTCGCCTGCCTCGCCGGCGACTGCTGCGCGACCTGCTACAGCGGCGGCGCCGACTTTGACGCCGACGGCGACGTGGGCACCGACGCCGACATCGAGGCCTTCTTCCGCGTCCTCGCGGGCGGGAACTGCTGAGCCCCGATTCCTTTGCGATCACAAAGGGCCGCCCGTAAGGGGCGGCCCTTTTTTCTTGCGCCGACCGCCCCCCGACCGCCGAAAGCCCGCCCCCACGCCCCGCAAGCCCACCCCTCCCCCGAGAGCGTGTGGTATTGGGAGCCGCGTCCGCAACCCTACTATGGGGCCGTATGTCATCCGACCACGCAGGCCGTCCTGAACCCTCCGACTCTTCCTCCCCCAGGAGCGAAAGCCGCCACTTCCTCCAGCAGATCATCGACCAGGACAACGCCACCGGGAAGTTCGGCGGCCGGGTGCACACGCGCTTCCCGCCCGAGCCCAACGGCTACCTGCACATCGGGCACGCCAAGAGCATCTGTCTCAACTTCGGCCTGGCCCGCGAGTACGGCGGCAAGTTCAACCTGCGCTTCGATGACACCAACCCCTCCAAGGAAGATCAGGAGTACGTCGATTCCATCATCCGCGACGTGAAGTGGCTCGGCGGCGACTTCGACGTTGGCCCCCACGCCGGCGGCCTCCACTACGCCAGCAACTACTTCGAGCAGATGTACCAGTGGGCCGAGGAGCTGATCCAGAAGGGCAAGGCCTACGTCTGCGACCTCTCCGCCGAGGAAATGAGCAGGCTCCGCGGCACGCCCAGCATCCCTGCGCAGTCCCCCTTCCGCGACCGCCCGCCGGAGGAGAGCCTCCGCCTCTTCCGCGAGATGCGCGCCGGCAAGTACCCCAACGGGGCCAAGACCCTCCGCGCCAAAATCGACCTGGCCAGCCCCAACTTCACCCTGCGCGACCCGGTGATGTACCGCATCATCCACGAGCACCACCACAACACCGGCGACAAGTGGTGCATCTATCCCATGTACGACTGGGCCCACTGCCTCGAGGACTCCATCGAGGGCATCACCCACTCCATCTGCACGCTGGAGTTCGAGAACAACCGCCCCCTCTACCACTGGTTCATCGACGCCATCAACGAGGGCCGCACCGACGACGGCAGCGGCCCCTGGGGCAGGAAGATCCACCACCCCGAGCAGATCGAGTTCGCCCGCCTCAACCTCACCTACACGGTGATGAGCAAGCGCTTCCTCCTGCGACTGGTGCAGGAGGGCAAAGTCAGCGGCTGGGACGACCCGCGCATGCCCACCATCTCCGGCATCCGCCGGCGCGGCTTCACCCCCGAGGCCGTGCGCGCCTTCTGCGAGGAGATCGGCGTCACCCGCCAGAACTCCATCATCGACATCGGCCGCCTCGAGAACGCCGTCCGCGACCACCTCAACAAAACCGCGCCGCGCTTCATGGCCGTCCTCCGCCCCATCAAGCTCATCATCGAGAACTGGCCCGAGGGCAAAGTCGAAGAGCTGGAAGCCGTCAACAACCCCGAGGACGTCGCCCGCGGCAAGCCCGCCGTCACACGCAAAGTCCCCTTCACCCGCGAGTTGTACATCGAGCGCGAGGACTTCATGGAAGTCCCCGCCAAGAAGTTCTTCCGCCTCGCGCCGGGTCAGGAAGTCCGCCTGCGCTGGGCCTACTTCGTCAAGTGCACCGGCGTGGAGAAGGACGCCGCGGGAAACATCATCGCCGTGCGCGCCACCTACGACCCCGAAACCCGCGGCGGGGACGCTCCCCCCGGCCCCAACGGCGAGCCCCCGCGCAAGGTCAAGGGCACGCTCCACTGGGTCTCCGCCTCCCACGCCAAGACCGCCCAAGCCCGCCTCTTCGACCGGCTCTTCAAGGCGCCCGAGCCCGGCGCTGAAGACGGTGACTACATGCGCGACCTCAACGAAAACTCGCTCGAGGTCATCGACCCCGCCTACATCGAGCCCGCCGCGGCGAGCCTCAAGCCCGGCGACCGCGTGCAGTTCGAGCGCGTCGGCTACTTCTGCGTGGACCAGGACTCCACGCCCGACAAGCTCGTCTTCAACCGCACCGTCACGCTCAAGGACACCTGGGCGAAGGAAGCGGCGAAAGGCTAACTACATAGTCCCTCCCGTCACAATGTCGCAACAATCGCGCGGACCATTCGCAACTACGGACGCAAGCTCCGGCAAGCTGCCGCAAGGAGCCCACCGAATTACCTGAGCAGCACCGGTTTTTTGCGCACACCGGTAATGCAAACTGGCGTGATCGCCGCCCCCGAGCCTTTTAGGCTCATACGCAAAGGGGGTAGCCATGCCTGCAGCACTTGTCGCGGTCGGTGACAGCCTGACGCAAGGGTTTCAGAGCGGTTCGATCTCACGCACGCAATGGTCATACCCGGCGATGATGGCCCGCGCGATGGGGCTCCGCGTGACGGCCGATCCCGCCGGCCCGACGGACGCCTTCTGCGTGCCCGACTTCTCCGGCGCGGGCGGCCTGCCCGTGAACCTGGAGCGTCTCTTCCGCAAGCTGGGCGAGAGATACGGCACGAAGATCAACCTCGGCGAATACAACTTCGCGCTGAGCAGCATCGGACGCTTCCTTGGTGAAGTCGAGGACTACTGGGAGCGCGGCCCCGGCAGCCGCGAGAGCACGTCCGGCCCGCTGCACCACAACCTCGCCGTGTGGGGGTTCGAGTTCGGCGACTGCGACACGCTCACGGAGGCGCTGTGCCGCCGCCTGACGCCCCCGCCGAAGGACGAGCTCTGGGTGCAGAACCAGATCCCCGAGTTCGCGATGTACCGCACCGCTCGCCGTGTGCTGAACCCCACCTTCGACCCGCAGCTCGAGGAACTGACGCAGATCGACGCCGTGGAAAAGCTCGCCCGGGAGCACGGCATCGAGTCCCTGCTGCTGTTTCTGGGGTGCAACAACGTGCTGGGCGCCTGCACCTCGCTCAAGATGAGCTGGAGCCAGTCGGCGGACTTCCGCAAGTACGCCCACGAGCGCACCTGCAACATCTGGGAGCCCTCGCACTTCGAGGAGCTGGTCGGCCGCGTCTACAGGCGCATCGACGCGCTGCACAAGACAAAGAAGATCGGGCACGTCTTTGTGGGCACCATTCCGCACGTGACCATCGCCCCCGTCGCCCGCGGCATCAGCCCCTACGCCCGAAGCGAGGAAGGCCGCCGCCGCAACGTCCCCGAGCGCAGCCACGACGGCTTCTATGAGTACTACACCCACTTTCGGGTCTGGGACTCGGAGTTCTGCAAGGACCCGCACAAGTACCCGCACCTCACGCGCGAGAACGCGCGACAGATCGACCGCACCATCGACCAGTACAACGCCTGCATCACCGACCACGCCGCGAAGAACGGCTGGCACGTGATCGACTACTGCAAGGTGCTCGACGAAATGGCCTTCCGCCGCCAGAGCGGCCACCCCACCTTCAAGTTCCCCGCCGGGCTCGTCGCCGCGCTCGAGAAGAACCCCGCCACCAGGTTCCGCGTCTTCCCCCCCGCGCACCCCGGCGGCGAGAAGCGCATCCTGCTCGACACGCGCTACTTCAACGTGAAGAGCAAGGTGAAGGCGGACGAGAAGAACTTCGAGGCGATGCAGCGCAAGTACCTCGGCGGGCTCTTCAGCCTCGACGCCATCCACCCCACCACCGTCGGGTACGGCATCATGGCCCACAAGGCTTTGGAGGTCATGCACGCCGCGGGCGTTCCCGACGCCGACCCCGACGCCCTGGACTGGGACGCGATCATCGCCGCGGACTCACTGCTCATGGACCCGCCCAAGCCGCTGGAAAACCTGCAGGAGATCATGGGCTTCATGTCCAGCCGCCACCTGCTCGCGCGCCTCATCCGCTCGCTGTCCGGCTACGGATCGCAGGAGTGAGTCAAGCTCGCGCACGCTACCACGGCACCAGCTTTGTTCCCGGCGGAAACGCGGGCTTGATGACGAGGATGAAGAGCTTGAGTCCAACGATAATAAAGCCCGTCATCGCGAGCCTCCACGCGGACAGCGGCTGATCTTCGCGGAAACTCCAGATGCACCTGTACATAAACGCGAAAGCCTCGCCCAAACCATTTTGGGCCGCCGCGAGAAACAGGATCACCCACCAGGCGACCGTGACGGCGATGAACGTCGATATGTACGTTTGAGCGAGCTTCGCGTCGGAGCGGGCGATCCACGCGAACGCGGCGAAAATCACCGTCACCAGCACCCACACGCCAAAGGGGTTGAACAATCGAGCGATGGACCAGGTTTTCCTGGGAGCGTGAACCGTCCGGTTGCCGCTGCTGAGATCGGTCATGCAGTGGTCGCACACGAGGGCATCCCGCGCTACCGGCTGGACGCAGTTGGGGCAGAACCGCCTGGACATGGGGGGAGCCTACCACCAGTCGGTCTAAGATGGAACAACCTGTGCACGCTGAACGACACCGGCAGGAGCAACCCCGCCGGTGCTCGCGCCTGCGCGCTTGGAGCCCGCCTTGGCCGATCCCGCGCCCACCACACCCTCCGAGAACCTCGTCGGGCTGATCCAGCACGACCCCGCGATCCTCCGCCTCGCCGACCTGCTCTCCCAGCGGCGGCGTGTGGTGGCGACCGGCGCGCTGGGCTCGATCGTCGCCCTTACCGCCGGAGCCGTGCTGCGAGCCACCAACCGCCCAGTCGTGCTGGTGCTCGCGCACGTGGACGATGCGGACGAGGCTTTGGACGAACTCTCCGGCGCGGGGGTGCCCGCGTTGCGCCTGCCCGCGCTGGAAACGCTCCCCGGCGAAAGCAACGTCTCGATGGAGCTCTTCGCCGAGCGCCTCAGCACCGTGCGCGCGGTATCTGAACTGAAAGACCCCGCGGTGATCATCGCGCCGATCCAGGCGCTGATGCAGCCCGCCGTGGACCCTTCCCGCCTCGGCTCGCTCATCCGCACCGTGCGCAGGGACGAGACCGTCAAGCTCCAGGAGCTGATCGCCTGGCTCGGCAGTGCCGGATACACCCGCGTGGAGGCGGTGGAAGAGCCCGGCGACTTCGCCCTCCGCGGCGGAATCCTCGACGTCTTCCCCCCCACCGGCCCGGACGCCGGCGGCGCCGCCACGCCCGTGCGCCTCGACTTCTTCGGCGACCAGGTCGAGCGAATCGCCGAGATCGACCTCGACACCATGGCCACCGACCGTGCCGTGGAGCGCGTGGACCTCGTCGTGGCCGACGCGGCACGGGTGCTCAAGGAAGAGCGCGGCGTGCCCTTCCTGGAGCTGGTCCCCCCTTCCGCCGTGGCCTTGCTCGCCGAGACGATGGAGGTCGTGGAGCAAGGGCGCGGTTACTTCGAGCGCGTCGCCGACCGCTCCGGCGTGCTGGGCCCCCCCGCCGTGCTCAAGACGCTCGAAACGCGCTTCCACGCCCTGGCGGAGCTGAACCAGTTCTCCGTCGGCGGCGCGTCCGCGGACGTGCGCCTCGAGCTGCCCGCTTCGCACCTGCCCACCTTCAGCAAGGATGTGAGCGAGGCGATTGGCGAGCTGGTGGCGTTGGACGGCCGCGTGCTCGTCACCTGCCAGAACAAAGGCGAGCTTCAGCGGCTGGGCGAGCTGCTCCGCGAGTTCGGCGGCGAACGCGCCTCGCGCGTCGAAAGCACGCTCGCCTACCTCCACCGCGGCTTCACGTGGGGCCAGGCTTCCAGCACGGAAGCCCTTAGGCCCTTCTCCGTCGTCCCCTACCACGAGCTGCTCAACCGCTTCACAGTCCGCCGCCGCGCGGGACGCATGAAGAGCGCCCGAGCGATGGACACCTTCCTGGACTTCCAGGAAGGGGACTACGTCGTCCACGTCGAGCACGGCATCGCCCGGTACGTGGGCCTGACGCTGATGAAGCCGCGGGAGGTCCCCGCCCGCTCGCTCCCCGGCGCGGCAAAGGCTGAAGTTCAGCCCGAGGAGTACCTGACGCTGGAGTTCGCGGGCAAGGCGCGTCTGCACGTGCCCGCGGTGCAGATCGACAAGGTGCAGAAGTACATCGGCGGCTTCGCCGGCAAGCCTCCCCTCTCGACCCTCGGCGGCGTCAAGTGGAAGCACCAGAAGGAGCGCGTCGCCGAGTCGGTGAAGGACCTTGCGAGCGAGCTGCTGCGCGTCCGCGCCGCGCGCGAGCACATGCCCGGCATCCAGTACCCCGCCGACACCAAGTGGCAGGACGAGTTCGAGGCCGAGTTCCCCTACGAGGAAACACCCGACCAGCTCGCGGCGTTGGCCGACATCAAGAGAGACATGATGAGCCCGCGCCCGATGGACCGCCTTCTCTGCGGCGACGTGGGCTTCGGCAAGACCGAGCTGGCCATCCGCGCCGCCTTCAAGGCCTGCGAGTTCGGCAAGCAGGTCGCCGTCCTCGTCCCCACCACCGTGCTCTGCGAGCAGCACGAGCGCACCTTCCGCTCACGCTTCGCGGGCTACCCCTTCCGCGTCGAGAGCATCTCCCGCTTCAAGACCGACAAGGAAGTGCGCGAAGTCCTCACCGCCCTGCGCAAGGGGCACGTGGACGTCATCATCGGCACCCACCGCCTGCTCTCGCAGGACGTGCAGTTCGCCGACCTGGGGCTGGTGATCGTGGACGAGGAGCAGCGCTTCGGCGTGGAGCACAAGGAAGCGCTGCTGCGCCTGCGCCTCACGGTGGACGTGCTCACCATGTCCGCCACGCCCATCCCCCGCACGCTCCACATGGCGATGCTCGGCATCCGCGACATTTCCAGCCTCACCACCGCCCCTCTGGACCGGCGCGCCATCGTCACCGAGGTCATCCCCTGGAACGCCCGCCGCATCCAGCAGGCCATCGAGCGCGAGCTGGCACGTGACGGCCAGGTCTTCTACGTCCACAACCGCGTGCACGACATCCGCTCCGTCGCCGACACCGTGCAGCAGCTCGCCCCCCACGCCCGCGTCGTCGTCGGCCACGGCCAGATGGACCCCAAGGAGCTGGAAGAAGTCATGCTCCGGTTCATGCGCCGCGAGGCCGACATCCTCGTCTCCACCACCATCATCGAGTCGGGCATCGACATCCCCACCGCCAACACGATGATCATCGACGACGCCGACCGCTACGGCCTGGCCGAGCTGCACCAGCTCCGCGGCCGTGTCGGCCGCAGCAAGAACCGCGCGTACTGCTACCTCATGCTCCCCAACGAGCGCGCCGTGACCGAGGTCGCCCGCAAGCGCCTCAAGGCCATCGAGCAATACTCGATGCTCGGCGCGGGCTTCAAGATCGCCATGCGCGACCTGGAAATCCGCGGCGCGGGCAACATCCTGGGCGCGGAGCAGAGCGGGCACATCGCCGCGGTTGGGTACGAGATGTACTGCCGCCTGCTCGAAGAGACCGTGCACGCGCTCAAGAACGAGCCGCCCCCGCCCCGCCCCAGCCTCACGAGCGTGGAGATCGGCATCAGCGGCCTGATCCCCAAGGCGTACATCCCCTCCGATGCGCGCCGCCTGGAGGCGTACCGGCGCATCGCCACCGCCGCGGACCTGCCCGCGCTGGAGCAGGTCCGCAAGGACATGACGGACGCCTACGGCACGCCGCCCAAGGCCGTGGAGCGGCTGCTGGACCTTGCCGAAGTGCGCGTCCTCGCGCACGCCCTGGGCGTCAAGACCATCACCATCCGCGACCGCGACGTGGTCTTCCTCGCCGCGGACCCCGGCCCCGTGGCGGAGCGTTTGCGCGCTCATAACACGCCAAGCCCGGCCGCCCCCAAGGCCCGTCCCTCGACCGATTCCCCGCAACCCACCGTGACGGTCCTGCCGCCCAAGGTGGGCGAGCTGAGCGAGGTCTACTTCCGCCTGCCGGAGTCGTACCTGGACCCGCAGACCCTGCCGCGGGTGCTCAAGCGCCGCCTCTCCCCACCCGGGGCCGTGCCGGACGATCTTCCCGCCCACCCCCCCACGCCCGCACCGCCCCGACCCCGCAGCGCCGCG
>Ga0065721_10048894_pt1 | contig 63868 bp, 47 predicted proteins | sample Mesricmetagenome_FD_59108 | JGI IMG/M metagenome (GOLD analysis project Ga0065721, IMG submission 59108) | Mesophilic microbial community from rice straw/compost enrichment Sample: eDNA_1 v2 (version 2) | ecosystem: Engineered > Solid waste > Grass > Composting > Bioreactor | place: USA: Davis... | reverse complement strand
ATGGAGTAACGGGCCAGTTGAAGGACAGGTAAATAAATTAAAGTTAATTAAACGGCAAATGTACGGCAGAGCCAGTTTCGAACTCTTAAGAAAACGGATGATCATCCACCAAACTTGACGAAGAACCACTTTGGTCCGAAATATCCATTTAGTTTGCTACAATAATGTCGCAAAGTAAACATATCTGCAACATATCAGCAAACACATCTACCGCATCTTATCCACATCATGTGGCAAAAAAGGCCATTTCCTGCTACCTCTATGCTATTTTTGCAGGGATAATTTATCCGTTATGTCGCAAAAAAGCAAAAACAAGCTCGGTACCCGTATCATCGAGCTACGCAAGGCAAAGGATTGGTCGCAGTCAGACCTGGCTGCTAAAGTGGGCGTATCCTACGCGCAGATCGGGCGCTATGAGACAAAGGATGCACAGCCACCGGCAGCCGTGCTCAAAAAAATTGCCGATGCCCTCGATACCACTGTTGATTTCCTGGTAAACGGTAATACAGAAGATAAAGCCAATGCAGCGCTGCAGGATGCAGAAGTGATCCGCTATTTTAAAGAAGTGGATGCATTGCCGCAGGAAGATAAAAACGCATTACTGCGCGTGATCGCAGGCTTTATACGCGATGTAAAAACAAAACAGGCTTATGCCTCGTAAAGAATACAACGGGGCTGGCTCAAGTATCCAGCCCCGTTGTTGTTATCGCATTAATAAAGGATAGAGTAGATAAAAAACAGCTACAATTAGAACAATTGCAGCTAAAACCTTCCAATCAGAAGAAACTTGCTTTTTATAAATAAGATAGTTTAATCCAACTTGCACTAATGCGGTTAATGTGTATAATATTAAAAGTTGTTTATTGTAGCTATTTTTTGAAGCATAACCCAACAAAAAACCAATTAATGTAGCTGCTATAATTAAAAAGATAAACAACCCAATATTTATTAGCACTATTTTTAAAATTAATCTTGTCATTGAACAACTGTTACTGTTACACCATATTTATTTTTCATTGTTTTAATAAAATCCTCTGCCAACTTCTGGTCATTTCCCCCACTGCCTTGCCATGCCGATAGAAATTCTGTAACATCATTTACGAACGAACTTGTACTATGATCAGCAATAATTGGAAACCAACCGTCCCTTTCATTACTTGCAAAAAAACCTTTCGTTCCCCCCATATACCCACCTGACAAAAGATCAAAATTATGCCCATGCCCCCAAGCATTTAGTCCTGCTGGCATATCAACGGCCCAGGATTGATGAGGCGCCATATGATACACAAGGTCAATAACTTTATTCGGGTCTGCAAATTGTTCCGGATGGGCCTTTACATATTCAAGTATCGCCTGTATGTATCCCTCGCTAAATGCCGCACCTCTGCTGTGTGTATAAATCTGTATTGTTTCTGTGTATTTACCTGTTGTAGCGTCTTTGGCTAATTGCGAAAGTATACCTGCGATTTCTTGTTTTCCAATTTCATAACCAGCTTTACGTCTGGCGCTTGCGCTGTTTCCTTCGAACCATGATCCATTTTTAACTCCATTTTTACTGGGATCATATGTCCTGGAATTAGGTTGCGATTCATAGTAATACCTGTCCCCATCAACAAATTTAAATGTACCGCCCGGATTAGGCACGCCTGAATTCCTGATTGCATCAATAATCCTACTATCCCAATAACTCGTATTGCCTCTTTGACTTTCCCCTGTTACTCTGCCATTGATTAATATAGGAAGCCGACCATCCTTATCTACATAAATGATAGGATTATTAAGAGAGTAACCATAAGGATTTATAAAAAACTTGAACTGTGGCTAATGGATCTGGAACATGGAAGCGCCCTATTTGCGCATCATACATCCTGGCTCCATAATCATACCATTCAAGTCCACTACCGTCGCTGAACTCCTTATTCTGCTGCTCCTTGCCGTTATACAGGTATTTGTTTTCAGCGTAGTTTGGTTTGAGTGCCTTACTGCTTATCCCCGCCATCGTCAAACCAAACGGATAATAATGCGTCTCTCCAAATTATTCGCTATATCTCTTTCTGCAGCGTGCTAATAAACAAATCATGTTAATATGATCTTTCCGAGAAAGAGTTTTTCTGCCTTTGTTAATTACAATACTCAGGTAGTAATCTTTTGAAGATTTATAGTATGAGGCCTTACCTACGAAATCACCTTTACTTACACTACTTCCTTTGGTAACTGCAGATAGATTAAGGTTGTAATAAATTATAGTAATTTCATTTTCTGATTTAATAACCACGCTATAAACACTATCAATTAATACTACTTGCTGCACTTGCCCTGCAATCAAGGAAAATACTGAATCCTCATCAGAATATAAATTTATTCCACTTGCAGGTAATCCTCTGCGTCTATTATCATCTAATTGAAAGAGCGCATAAGAGTTTTTAAATGGAATTAAGTCAATGTATGCCGTATCATACTTTATCTGTGCATTAGTATCAATTGACGCTTGAAGAAAGATAAATATTGTAAAAATTATCAAACTCAATTGCTTCATCCTATAGTTTTTTAATATTGTTTTGTTTTATATACTCTTGAACCATCGTATCGCCAGCACTGAAGGCCTCAATTTCGTGACGCTGCTTTTTATAATCCTTCTCTTTAGCTTTTTTCTGGTCAACATACTTTCCTGTTGCTGACAGCCAAAATTATATGATCCGCAGTATCAATGTTTTGCAATTTGGCCGTTAATGACGGCCAAATTGGGGTTATGCTATATACTTGATAAAATTGCCGCATATTTCGTAGGTTTCTTCCTGAAAATCCTCTGAGGCCAGCCATTTCTTTTTGAAGATCAAGAGCAATCCGTTCAATAACATTCGTCCCCCACTTATGTTCCTTTAATTTACCATTTATCATAGAACCTATTATTAAATACAATTTAAGTTGCTCCTGATTAGCAATCCTGGCGGTGATATAGCGACTAAGGGCGATCCGAGATTTGATATCTTGTACTAGTTGAGTATAGTGGTTATTAGCTTGCATGATTGAATTTTTGAATAGTGAAGGAATGTACAACGCACGGCTGGGTAGCAAGAACCTGGAGGGGGTTTAATTGTTGCATCGGCAGCGATTTGTATTTCTCTCTAATGGTCATCATTTCTTCGCTAACCTTCCTGTCAACAATCTGAGCATATACACCGGCCGTCATTACTATGCTGGCATGACACAATAATTTGGAAGTCGTTTCCATCGATATTCCATTGGTCAGGCAAATGGTAGTAGCGAACGTATGCCGGGCTATATGGAAGGTAAGTTTTAGTTTGATACCGCACAGTTCTGCAACTTCCTTTAAGTAATCGTTCATCTTTTGATTGCTTTTTACAGGGAATACAAATCCCTTTTCTATGCAATCCGGATCATTGACGTACTTATCCATTAACTGTTCGGCAATCGGGAGCAAAGGTATTCGAGCTGCACCGTCAGTTTTTACACGTTCATTATCTATCCATCTGTAACCATCAATGCCGATAAAGATGTCGGAACGTTTCAGTTTTTTAATTTCAGAATAAGGCAGGCCGGTATAACAGCAGAACAAGAATATATCACGTACAACCGTAAGCCTATTGGAAGAAAAATGTTTCCGAGCCAGTTCATCCACCTGGTGCTGGTTAAGAGGTGTTTTCTTTACGTTCTTTTTGGTCATTTTAAATTCACCAAAAGGATCCTGGGTAATCCACCTTCGTTTCACGCAAATCAGGACTATTTTCTTGAAGTTGGCCAGGTATTTCATAGTGGAATTATGATTGCAGCTACGCACTGTTTTTAGCCACAATTCATATTTCTGTATAAATTCCAGATCGAACTTTTTGATATCAAAATCATCTACCTTATAAACTTCTTTTAAGAAGGCCGCAGTATGATCATAGGACGTTTCGTACCGTTCCCAGGTACCGTAGGCATAATCTTTTCCAATGAGAGATTTTACTCTTTCGTTATGCTCTTTAAACACCGGCAGGATAGTTCTTACCGGTTCAATGGGTTTTCCTTCAACCAACAATTTGATCTTTTCCGCAGTTACTTCATGATCGGTGCGAAGCAGGAAATTATGGGCCTGGGTAACCTTCAATTCCAGCAAATCAAAATATTCATTGAGGACCTTCACCTGTTCGGTTCGCCCTCCCAACCGGTTAATATTGGATAACCACTTAGTTCTATCCACCCATTTACCGGTACTAAAATCAATCCTGTCCGGAGTCGGACAACTTTCCTTTTTTAAGGTGATTCGCATGTACACCGGCATGTCATTTCTCATTTCATGGCTTTTGGGTTTTCGTGGATAGAACAACGTTCATACTTTTTGATCCATAAAACGCCTGTTTTTAGGTGATGAAATTACACCGGAAGCGAGGCGACCGGCGAAAGTGGGGTATTGTTGTAGAAACAAAAAACCCACAACTCATTGATGCTGTGGGCTTTCATTACAAAACGTTATCTAATTTTACACGTAGATGCGGAGAGAGAGGGATTCGAACCCTGCTTCTATCCTGTTGTTTTATAATTAATTGTGCGCCGTAGTAGTGGCACTCACCATTTCACGCACCCAATAATTTAACGTTCATAGAACTTTACGCAAAATTACAGGATTTAATGCAACTAAGGACATTAGGTTATGGCCCTTACGAGCGAGTACCCGTTAGCTCTTAGCCGAAAGAGTCTTCTGACCGTTTATAAACTGGGCACAACTAGGCCATCATCCTTCGGGCCGTTCTTTCCGACTAATAATTCTTTCTGTCTCTTCGTCTCTTGTTCGGCAGTTTTCATATCAAACAACTTCTTTATGAAAACTTCATTTCGTTTGTTTGCCCGTTCCCATAACGTCGAATACTTTAGCACTTCGGTGTACAGAGATCCATCGCCTTGTTTAAACCTTCCGACAATTGTTTTCGCTGGCCGAAAAACATAGTTAAAATGGTGCGAATGCTTAAAATCGCCATCATTGAACCTCACGTCATCGGGTTCAACACCTTCACCAATGAGATACCCGTAAAATGTATCGAAGCTGAACTCCGGCTTTGTCAGGTTCAGTATCAACGAAGCATAGTTATTAATCTCATTTAAATGTTCCGAGATATTTACTTCCGGTGTTTTAAACTCTAGAATAACGCATTTGCCCTCATCAGGGAAGAGCACAACATCCGGTCTCTTTTTTAATCTATTTAGTCCCAGAGACTTCACGTAGCGATCCTCTTCCTCGCTCAGTTCTTCTTTAAATATTTTCGCACCGTTCAACCTAATATCCATGAGTTGGGATTCCGAAGTTCCTTTGAACAGGATGAAGTCTTCGTTAAGAACCCATAAATCGCTTGCATCTGGTGTTGCCGTGCGTTGCTTAAAAAGCAGATTGTGAAGGAGCTTCTCATCCTCGTTCCTACCTGACTGTTGAACTGAGAGACTCCTTTTTAATATCTTATCGTAAATTTCTAGGACTAACTTACGTCTTGCAACATAATGTGTTAACGCAGCACGATTTTGATGGGGTATCTCTTTAACTAATTTATCAACGACTTCTCTGAGTCTCTTTTCATATAAATTGTCGCCAGGATCTAAATTAGCAATGCTGTCTATGTGCCGTTTGATTTCCGCATCACCGCGAGCAATTTGTTTTGATTCGGCTGAATATACTTTTTCAAGAACTTTCTCTTCACTATCATTTACAGAAATAGCAATGTCTTTTAGAAACTCATCATTTAACAGGAACATGTCTTTCAACTGTCGAATCCTGTCCAACTTTTCTTCAGTTTTTTCCTTAATCTGAGAATACATTTCAATAATATTCTTGTTTGCAGCTGCTTCTATCTCATCCAAAAAGATCTCTTCTTCTCTAAACATATCAGGTGCTTTTTTGTAATTCTCCCTTTTGTGAATCCGTAAATCACCCCTGATGTCTTGGTCCCGCTGATCGATGAAGGGACTAGATACTAGAAAAAGGTATCGTTCATTTTCAATATGGTCATCCGCCGATAACACGTTGATATTAACTTTAAACTCGTTTGATTCAACTATTTCTTCCTTACTTGTAAGTTTTATTTCGTTTTTGTCGAGCTTAAACTTAGGGATTCGGAAGGATTTAATTGTAAATGTTTCTTTATGATCAGTAACAACAAATCTCTTCCCTTCCGGAGATAACATTTCGTAAGGCAATTCAAAATCTGTGTACTTATCAATTTGGGGGATGTCTTTCTCTTCAATTACCTCTTCACCTTCAAATTCATTTTTAACAAAAGTCTGTAGCTGAATTAACGGCAGAGTTTCTCGATGAGCGCAAAGGTATTCAATATAATGAGCAAGAATAATGTCTTTTAAATTACTCAACGTAATGTTATAAATGCTTACGTCTTTAGGATTTTTCAGATTTAGCAGCGTCAACGTTGTTCCTGTTCGGGTCGGGTTAACTTCTCTGGTGTATTCTAGGTATGCGATAGCGTTCTCTAACAGGTATGCCGGCCTTGCTGACACATGGAACTTTCGCTCAAAGTATTTGCCGTCCTGCTCAAAGACACTTTCATATTCACACGTATCAAAAGCATGGAGCAATTGTAGTCGGCCGGAACCTCTATTGTGGAATCCTTTCCTGTCATCTTTATATGTTAAAAATCGTCGAAATTCAACATCATTAAAGCCGATTCCGGTATCCTCGATAATTATTTTGTTAAAGCCTTTATTCGCAAATAAATCTTGGTCGTAATGTAGTTTCACAGTTATTTGCCCCTTGCCCTGTTTGCTTTTTAACTGGGCAATAGCTTCAAGTGAATTCGTAAATGCCTCAAAAAATGGCTGCATTGGAGTAGCATTTTTTTTAACCTCCTTGAAAATAGCGGGGTAAAAAACGCCCTCTGATCTAAGTAATGTATTATCCTTAAATGTCATAAGCGGTTATTGTATTTTTAAACGGCCTCACATATACCTAGAGCTTCAATAGCCGGATAAAGTAACACAAAAATAACTGATTCTTTCATCAAATCAATCCTAGCGCGCTGATAAAACAATTAAAATCAAAATGTTACACGATGTCGGGCAGTTCTATAACACGTTGTTCCTTGCAACTTGAAGTAAGGACACTTCAAAGCAGTACAGTTTTGAATGTTAATACAAGCCATTAGCGTGATACATTACTCCACCTTACTTCAGTTAACGGCATTAATACCAGTGCCAAAAGTTTCCATATCAAATCATGTCAAATTGTATCAAATTGAATTACCTGCTAAAATTTTGCATTTTCTATTTGGTATTGCCTTGTAACATTCCGTAATTTTAAGAAAAAGGCTATGATGAAAAAGAATTTGAAGCAGATGCAGTCCTTTATTACGTTCGATCTTCCGTTTAATACCCAACATATCGGGTCGTTATTCACTAATACGCATTATAACCACTTAACAAGCATTCCAAATTGGAGCTCCAGTGCAACCAGGAAAAAAGTTATCGCCAAATACTGGTTTGAATACGTTTTAATTCATTTTGCTACACTAATAGGAATTTCGGTTATAGTTGCCATCCCTTTCATAAACAGCATTGATATTTCCTTTTTGCCGTCCCTTTGGATGGTAGCAACTATCAGCTTTTTTGTATTACTTGTTATAAACTATTGGCCCAGCTATTATTCTAATTTTCTCCCGAAGCTCGAATCGCTAGTAGATGATTTTGAAAAACAGCAAACCAGTAAATTGCACGAAAAGTCCCTCGCCCGACTACACGCTAACCTTGCCATTGAGTACGAGCAAATTGCCAGGCAACGCGAAGAGCTTGCCAGCCAACGGGAACAGCTTGCCGCTCAACGCGATGAGCTTGCCAAAGAAAAGGAACAATTAGGAGCGGCACTACAGGAGCAGGTTAAATGCCGAAAAGAACAACTACCTACATTTTCCCTTGCGTTGATCTTTTATGTACTTGACAAAGCCAGCGGAATGAACAGTCTGCAATGCAACGATCAATCCGCTTCATCACTTGCCAAAGTAATCGGCAAAGATCCTACCGGAATAAAGAAGAGCCTGCAACTCATTACCGCAAAACAGCAAGATTTGTCGGTACGTCTCAGAACCGAAATTTCAAACCACTTCGATAGTGCCTATCAATTCTTTCACGAACACAATTATAAAGAAGGAACCCGGCTATTGCAATCCTTAGAATCAAAATTCAAACAAAAACATAAACAGCCTGCCGACGGCAACAATTAAGTATACTTAACTTCTTCTCCCTTATCTGCGGTCGTATTTTCAATCACGCAAGGTAATATCCTGCAAAACAAAATACGCAAATCGCGCCTGCAGCCATAAAAGGCTGCGGCGCAGTGATTTAACCGCACATATTGGTCGTGGCCAGAATTCTCGTACATTTAATGGAGTATGGCAAATCAAAACCATAATGCACAGGCCGGAGACGGAAACCGCCCGAATCTTCCAAAACGTTTGTTTTGGGATTGGGACCTGGAAAAAACCGACTGGCAGAAGGCTTACCAAAGTATTATCGCCCGCGTTTTGGAACGGGGAACGAAAGAAGATTGGCAAGAACTGGTGCGTTTTTATGGGGATTCTCAGGTAGTAAATGCGCTGAAAGGCGACATTAAATACCTGCCAGACTATATTATAGACGATGTGTGCGGCTATTTCAACCTTAAAAAGGAGGAATTAGCATGTTACGCACACAAACAGTCCAGGAAGGGACATTGGATCTAATCAGGACATTAATGTCCGATGAAAAGTTGAATGAATTTAATCTTGTTGGTGGCACCGCTCTAGCTCTACAAATCGGCCACCGGGTATCAATTGACATCGATCTTTTTTCAACAAACTCTTTCAACGCCCGCGAGTTAGCCGCTCATTTAGAAAAAAGCCACTCAGCAACAAACCTTAGAAGTTTAACAAACGGAGTTTTCTGCTTTATAAATGACATTAAAGTAGACCTCATTTCCCATCAATACCCTTTGGTTGCCGGTGTAGATGAGATAGAAGGAATCCGTATGGCTTCCTTGAAAGATATAGGGGCTATGAAACTGAATGCCATTTATAATAATGGTACCAGGTTGAAGGATTTTGTCGATATGTACTTCCTGTTGGAAAGGTATAGTTTGTCGGAATTATTGCATGCCTGCCATCAAAAGTACCCCGACTTAGATATGCGCATGGTCCAGAATTCGTTAGGATACCATCAGGATATCGACTTTTCCGTTTCCATTCAATACACCAATAATAAAATAAAATGGCCTGCGATTTCCGAAAGATTAAAGAAAGCCATTGAAAACCCACACTTATCATTTGCTATCCCCGAAATAACTAGGAAGCTGCTGGCGAAAAATCGCGAACAACAAAACCCGAAAAGAAAAGGCCCGCGACTATAAAAACTTTGATGCCCAGTCTTTTATCATCGAAGTTCTTGTAGCCCATCGTCAGTAGACTTACAATTATGTATACTTATCTTTTTCCCGCCTGCCTGTCAATTTACCTTCAAGTTCTAAAAAATAACGACCATGCAAGATGTAATGAAAAGTGCGAGCACTCCAATATTGTTCCCCTACGATCCGGCGGAATACTGGCAAAATATCCGGCAGATCATTCGGGAGGAAGTAGGCAAGATGGAGGGGGAAAAGCAAACCGGATCAATACTTGAAACGCCGGGGTTAACCTATAAGCCGCTTCTAAAAATATCGGAACTATGCACCCTTTTCCGGGTTAGCAAGCCAACCATTTACGGCTGGATAAAAATTGGAAAACTTAAACCTGTGAAAGTTCGCTCCAGGGTGTACTTCCTGTTTCAGGATGTTCAGAAGCTGATGAATACCGAACCGCCCGCCAATCCTTCCTGATTTTTTCTTTCACAAGCACATTTAAACACATTCTAAATTCAAAAACATGGCACAAATCAAAAGAAAAACGCTGACGCTCAGCACAGGTAAACAGATCAAACTGTATGGAATCAGTATTGGCATTTCCAATAATTTAGAAATTGGTGAAGGTTACACACCTAACATTTTTTCATCTGCTCCGGAACATCTTACCAGCAAGACTGGCGAAAAAACCGCCCTGCCAAATGCCAACCCCTATCAACTTTCCACTGAAGAGTTGCATGAACTGGCTGACTTCAATATTCGTCTTTGGATGGACTTTAAAGATAATCTGCGCCAATTTGGTACTGAGAGCCCGAAAGTCTTTAACCGGGAAGCAACAAAATAACTACCATAAAAAAATTAAAACTGTGTAGCATGGAAAAATTGAATTGTGAACAAGCGAAACAAATAGACCTGGTGGATTATCTCGCATCTTTAGGATATCAACCACAAAAAATAAGAAATAACGATTATTGGTACCTATCACCACTACGTGATGAAAGAACCGCATCTTTTAAAGTAAACCGGAAATTGAATGTCTGGTTTGATCATGGCACCGGGAACGGTGGAAACATTATCGACTTTGGAATATATTATTATAAATGTTCCGTTAGTGAACTCCTTGATCGACTGTTGGGCGTTGGTGGTCGCCCGGTGCAGCCCATTCTTCAAGGGCTGCCTTCCTCCACCACAGCCGGTTTAAGGGCCGCTGCGGGTGAAAAGAAAGACGATACAGCGGGTCGCATCATTGTTGTTAATGTCCGTCCATTGAACGAAATGGTCTTGCTTCAATACCTGGACCAGAGACGGATCCGCGTGGCTGTTGCACGTCAGTTTTGCCACGAAGTGGAGTTTTCGTTATACGAGAAAACGCATACCGCTATTGGTTTTCCAAACAATTCCGGCGGCTTTGAACTTAGAAATTCTTACTTCAAAGGCAGCAGTTCCCCCAAAGACCTCACCTTCATCGATAATCAAAAAGACCAGCTATCGGTGTTTGAAGGGTATTTTGATTTCATGACTTTTAAATGTCTTTACAGCCATCAGGATGAGCCGATGTCAAACTATCTTATTCTTAATTCCCTCGCATTTTTGGAAAAATCCCGTGAGATCATGGAGCAACACCGGCAAGGTTACCTTTACCTGGATAGAGACAATGCAGGCAGGGAAGCCACCAGAAAGATACTGAGTTGGAACTCATATAAATTCCGGGACGGCAGCAAATTCTACCACAAATACGACGATCTGAACGCATGGTATGTAGCTCAATCAACCGAAAAAAGGCAAAGCCTACGGACAGGGAGGAAACTGTGAATTTGGAATAGCCAGCTATGTTTTGGTAATACCAAAACGTCTGGCCCCTCATGCTATCGCATTCAGGGAAGTGGATTTTTTCATGCTAACGCATTCAAAAATCTGGGAGGAAGAAATATGGAGAAGCAAGAAAAAAGAGAAAAGAATAAAGGCGGCCGCCGCCCGGTAGAGAACAAAATGGATCAGTTGATTCCGGTAAAATGTACGGCGGAACAGCGAGAGGAAATTCAGGAAAGAGCTGCTAAAGCAGGCATGACGGTATCGGAATACCTGCGGGAAATCGGAACAAAAGGCCGGATTGAAAAACGGTTGATTGTATTTCCAAAAGAAGTACTACAACTTACCGGCAACCTCAATCACCTGGCGGCCAACCTCAATCAGATCGCCAAAAGAAGAAACAGTTTTGAGCAACTTAGCTCGGAAGAACTTCTCACACTCCGCCGGCAGTCAGAGGAAGTCAAAGACCTTGCAACCCTGATTAAATCCTATTTCTCATGATCGGTTTCATTAGAACAGCAACGATTATCGATAAATGCGTTGATTATTGCTTGAGTGACAAGAAAGAGCTATCTGAACGGCAGAAACAGCAACTTTCACTGGATGAGAAGGTCCAACACTTTAATCGTGCGGAAATATTGGAGTACAATAAATGTTTTGGCAACCGTGATGATATCCTTGAACAGTTAGCAGACGTATCAAACCTGAACAAACGCGTAAAAAAACCTCTGTTTCATATTTCACTACGCCTGGCACCGGGCGACCAATTAAGCTGGGAACAATTAATTGAAGCAGGACAAGAGTGTGCCAAAGAATTTGGTTTTGCCGATAATCAATATATCACTGTCCTGCATAAAGACACGCAACAACCGCATATTCATATTGTTGCCAACCGCGTAGGTTTCGATGGGAAATGCGCCAGCGACAGCAACAGTTACAAAAGAATGGCTGCCCTCTGCCGGCAACTGGAACATAAACATCAACTTCGTGAAGTGTTAAGCCCACGGAGATTTCTGCCTGAAGAAATGCGCCATATTCCTCGCCTTGATTCCAGAAAGGACAGGTTAAAACAAGATATACGGCAAACTTTACAGGAGGTAAGTACTTACGAACAATTCGAAGAAATTATGAAGAAGTTGGGCTACCAGGTATTAAAAGGCCGGGGTATCACCTTTATCGATAATAAAAAGGTACGGATAAAAGGTAGCGAAGTCGGGTTTTCCTTAGCGAAGATCGAGCGGGCGCTGGAACTCAAACGAAAAATTGCCGCCATTCCTGCCGAAGAAAAGCAACGGGTACACAAGATAAGGCAGGCACTGTCCAACCGCCCTAAAACGGCTACCCATCGACTTTTACAAGAAACAGTTATGGAAAGGCTGTTGGAGCAATTGGAACGGTCTACGTATTACAGGTTGGAGCAGGAAATGTTTAAGATCTGGTTTGGGTCTGACCAAACCGAACAATACAACCAATCTGTTAGCTCGGAACTGATTTGGGAAGCGAAACGAAAAAAGAAACGGAAACGTCTCAGACGGTAATAGTAGCATCCAATAAAATGAATCTATATGAGAGATTTTGAGCAAGAAAAAACAAAAGAAGAAGGCCTAAACGATCTGCTTCGCGCGGTGATCGAACGACTAAACAGTCAATCCGCCGCGATAGACCTGCTTACAACAACGGTCAAAAAGATTGAAGGATCAACCGCTAAGATGCAGGTACAGCCGAAACCAAATATCGTAGTCGATACTAAACCGGTGGAAGACATTCTGAAAAATGGGTTTTCCGAAATCAAAACACACATCGATTTACAGCCGAAAGCACTGGTTAAAAAGTTCCGGATCCTGCTATTTCCCGAGCAGGATGCAAAATTATTCTACAAGATAGTCTTCAGCCGTTGGTTCATGTGGCTGGCTATAATGTTCTTTTGTTTACATCTATATAAATGGGCCGTGTACCGCGAAAACCTGCAAAAGGAAATAACTGTCGAGGCTATGAAAACTCACCATATAATCAGAGCTTGGGATTACTTGTACGATTTAAAAAATAAACCGTTGCACAAGTTGATGGACAGTGCCTTAGTAAAAACCGTTGAAAAATAATCTTCAGACGTACTCATTAGTGGCGGCAGATTTAACCCTTCTATTCCTCGGTCGGTCTGCACTTTACTATCTCGATTATACAGTAAATAACTGCTGCCACCACACCCACCAAATGAAAACCTACCAAAATTAACATTCCCTCCAGAGGCGATAAAGTCGGAATTATCAGTTTAACCGCACACGGTAAAACAAAGGCAAAGCCACAATACATTAAGACCACCGCAAAGAATATTATCCTAATTTCCGGGGGAACGCTTCTATTATCCTGGGTATCCATCTTAAACAACAGCCGGTATAAAAAATAAAAAACAAGGTTCACCGGCAGGCCGATAGTGAGACAAGATATCATCATCCAGGCTACATTGCCCTCCTTAAAGTAGTGCCTATAACAAAAAATAAGAAACAAGCCCGGGCCTGCTATTGCACTGAATACAAAGAAAACTGTAGCAAAGAATATTACGAAAAGGTGTTTTCCAACAAACTGAAACATGGAAAGTTATTTGATTCTTACTCCTTTTTATCTTCCGGAGCTATAATCAAGAGCCGGTGCATGGGAATGACTTTTATGCGGTCGTGGCAGTGCAAGCCGGTTTTTGCTATCCAATCGCCTATCAGGTATATCCTGGATGTATGCTGGTAAACATCTTGGAAGAGATCGTTTTGAACGGTGTAACCACGGGTTGCCGACATTATTTTAAAATGGCGAACAGAGCCTTTGAGTAAGGACGGGAGCCTGGCCAAACAATTAACCAGGTGATGTACGCCATCAGTAACAGCAGATTCATGTTGAACATCATCTTCCGAGGTCAAACCGGATATGTCGATTTCTTTCGCCGTTTTCTTTAAAATATCGATTTTTATTGGTGCAGGCTCATGGACCAGACCATCGTTAATCAACGAATCTCCCAAGCGGCCGTCTTGCCGGTAAGACCGGAAACTCTTTGCACTAAGAATTACATAATCCCAAACGTCAATATTGAACAACCGCGTAACTTCTTTTGCTTTCTTCAACAACGCTTCATCGGATTTATTTGGCGCAAGTCTGCCGGTCGACGCATTCCTGGCTATTGCAATTGCACAGGCGTTTGTGCGTAATGCAGCAATAATCAACCTTTGCGGATCTGCGAGCATCTCCTCATACCCTCCCGCCGCTTCATATATGCCTAACACTTCGTACCGCCGGGAAAGCAACATTATCCGAATTCTCAATTCTTCTTTTATAGATGACTTATCCCAGGTTTGAGAAAAAATATATCCGGCACTTCGAAAGCTACTGATTGCCGGACGTTTCGATAAACGGACGTGCGGACGATATACAACCTCAACAATCGGAACTGTAAAATCTTCCGATAGTTCATACCTACTCATAAGCATCGCAATTAAATACAGGAATACCAATTAAAAACGGGCCATTTCAGGGTCGCAACTCAGTCATGCGTTTTTACACCGTGAATTTGAACGATCATCTTGTCGTCACCCAAACCTTTAAACAGAGTAACACTTCTGACTTCCAATTTCATAAATTCATAGTCTTCCGCATCAATATCCTGTTCGGGGCATCCTGGCTCCGTGCTATTTTTTAGCCGGTCTATGGTTTCATCAAAGACTTTACATAACCGTTCAGACTCATCTTCGGTAAGCACAAATTCCCCCTTCGCTAAACCTTTGACGAGTTTCTTCGGTAGCCCCGCCAGTTCGGCTATTTCCCTCCATAGAAAACCCTTTTCACTTAGTAGTGCAATTCTCGATTGCAACGAATCCTGTACCTGCACAACTGTTTGTTCACTCTTCAAAACGTTTTTCATAAACTAAGTTTTTAGTGAAGTGATTGCAATTACATCTCACCGACCTAATGATTACCAGATCGACAATAATTTCGAGTAAAAGATAGACAGGCTACTAACCAATAGGGTCGTTTACGGCTATGAACCGTAGAATAAAAGAAGTAATGTTAGATTATTTTGAAATACGTGGAGCTTACATGTCGAACATAAAAAAGCGTAAAGCCCAACGTTGCAGTCCCATGGCACCGCCAAGCGCCCAGACCACACAACGAGGGCCCACGCAAAAGGTGAGCCTCATCGTTGCCTTGGTGGTCTATGAAATTGGCGGTTTCTGGGACCAAGACAATTCGAAGCGATCAATTTCTTGAATTTGCGAATCGCAATTTAATGCAAGGTACATATTTTTTTGACATCTTGTGAGATCGCCCAAGAAATATTTTGAAGAATTACAGCATCTTGATCGGCGAATGACCGACGAAAATAAAGAAGTGTTAGCCCAATTTGGAACCATTCTGAGACAAATCAGAACTGAAAAAGGACTGACTCTACTAGATATGGAAATACGCACAGGTATTAATGAAGGCGAAATATCTAAGATAGAGAACGGCAAAAAGAATTTTGCCTTCACCACTTTAGTCAAATTAGCTAAAGGATTAGATTTATCCCTGTCTAAATTGTTATCAAAATACAATCCGTAAATCTCCAGTTCCTGGCAATCTAGCTTTCTTTCATGACATTGGTCAAGCCGTTTATCACCGTTATCTCGTAGTGATTCGATACGTATACTTCGGCAGAGCATACAATTTATTAATCCCCCTTCCAATAAGTACTACATGATCATCAGACTGTTCAACCATATTTCGTAATACATATTAAAGAAATACACACTATAAGATCAGCCCGAAGCGCTTTCTACCTTCATTATTCCACATCTATATTTTTTTATTATCTTACAGTACAGTAAGAAATTAACCCCTTTTTAATGAACTATCACCAGTTCAATAAAAAGATCTTGGATTATTATATTTCAAGATCAACATCCTCATTTATCACATTGTCAATCGATAGATCTGACCTCGAAAAGATAATCCCTATCAAAAAGATAGACTCATTTGACGAATTAAAAAATTGTTGGAATTATCTGTTAAAAGAGATCGAAAATATTCCGCAATACTTTGGCTTGATCGCGGTGCAATGTTTTGCTGCCTCGCAAATGCATAGCGACGAATACAACGCAGCAGATGCCTACCAAGTTCGACTAAAAGAAACATTAGGACTCGAACCTGAATTTAATCTTCAAAACCTATTTCGTGGCAGCGATCCTGAAATAGCCGTGCAGGAAGAGATATGGCACAGAGCAAAAGAATTCTTTCACAAAACGTTCGGACTATACCTGGATATTCCAGCGAGGACTAGGAACACAGGAAGATTCGTCCAATACCCGAAATCACAGGTATTATTGACACTTGAAGATCTAAAACCGTTTACACAATTCTTTCTAGAAGAGTTCAAAGTTGGAGAAGACATACCCTTTCATTATTTCGAGCGGCGGCTTCAGTCGTCATTAGGAAATATTAGGTTGCCTATAAGAATCCAAACATTCTTTGAAGATGAAACAAAATGTAGGAATTGTACGCGGCAAGTTTATGATTATTTCAATAGGTGGCAGGGAGAGGTCTACTTTGGCTCAAACTCTATTAGGACTTTAGCTAAAACCCAAAATTCGGAAACTGGAGTTTCATCCTCACGATTGCTTTTAATCTTTGAAAAAAACAGCCCTAAGTTTTTCGTGATTAACGAAGAGCAAAACATCGTCTCTGAAATAGACGCTAATAGCCTCTTCAGCAAACACGTTTTGCATCCTCACGAGGGGTTAATTTTATTTAATGAAATAGACTATGAGAATGAATTTATATCCTCACGGTTTATATACAAAAGTTCCATTAATTATATTCTAGTCAATCCGCAAATAAAACCTGAGGAATATAGATCGTTAGAAAGATTGAATAGCGAAAAAACTGTAATTGCGTCTAATATATTACTATACAAGTATGTGGCTGATGACCTTCATACACCAATTATTCTCTCAAAATATCTTCAAGCTAAGAACCCGGTGTCTTTATTCGGTGGAATTAAGTTAAGCCGAAAGAAAGAATATCTCGTGGGATTCGGTCCGTCTATTCATTGTACCAGTAACCATACTGTTTTATGTGACCACAATCGCTACGACTATGACCCCATGAGGGCAACAGTTGGCAATTATAAAGTTCGCGTTGACAATTTTAAGGACGTCGAATTCCGAATAATCGAAGGAAATAGGCTGATGGCGCCGATTATGTCGAATAATATCGGATGGAATCTTAGGTCTTTTAAAATAGAAGAAGGATTCCATGTCGAAGGGTGTTATACGTCTTTTGAGAGCGACAATGAGATCAGAGAATGGATAAACCTAAACCTGCACAAGAAGAAGAAAAAACGTTATCAAGAATCCAATGTATTGTTTAAAGCTATCAATCAAGCTACCATATGAATATATTAAAAGCCGTCGGTAGAGTCGCTGAGCAAAGGGGCACTAGTTGTCGCATCGAGGTGCTCACATTTAAAAGGAATGGGGAAAATGTAACAGCGGCTTCCGAGATAAAATCGGAATTCCCTCCATACGGATATGTATTTGCACCAAAATTCTTTGAAGCGTTTGAATACAATATCGATACCCTGGTTGAATTTACAACAAGCAGTTTCGCTCCGACATTAAAAGGAGAAAACCTCGATCTTGTTTTGATGGACGTCAATAAACCCTGCAAGCAGGTAGGTTTTAGGGTTTTTCATTTACCTCCGTCGGTCCTATTTACTGAACAGTCTTTTAACCAACCACGATTAAAATCGTTTATTGAGGAAGAACTGAGTCATTTTTATATTGAGATCAATAACTTCCTGTACGGACCTTTTAGAAGTACTTCGAATGATGTTGTCCCAAAGTCAGGAAATGCCGTTAATAAGTACAAAGGTACGGTTAAGGAGCACAATACCGATAGCAAGTCCTATATTTTAGTCGAGCCCAATGAAATCGTTGGAACTGTAGATTGTATGACTCAAGTGCAATTAGTAGGTTTTTTTAAAGAGAAAGTTCGTAATCAGCAATTGCAGTTAGACTTCAGTCAACTAAAGAAAGCGTTAGATGCACAACCATTGGAAGGCCTCGATTCGGCTAGAACGCTTCGCCTTCTTGCAAACCTGGAGGCCCTTTCAATTTCACAGGAAGAAATTAAATCACTCATTTCCTTTTCTGATGATTTTAAAGATTTTTATGAACAATCCGTTGCGGAAGCCAAAGATGAAATTAAACAAGAACATCTCGTTCCCCTCTTAACAGAAAAGGATAAGTTGGAGCAGTCTGTTAATGTAATAACAGCACACATTAAGAAGTTGAAAACTCAAGAAGAGATATGTACACAAAAATTAAAGAAGTTACAAGAAGATTTTTCCTTTCTGGCATCTGAGAAAGAACGGTTGATTACTGATATTAGGGCACACGCTTTGATTGGCATGGGCGAGTCCAAACAATCAAAGCTTCTTACCTATGAAGAACTATTGTTCTCCGGTCAAACAGAATCTTATTCAGATTTGAATGAGTTTGTAAATCTGGTCAACAATTCCATATTGACAAACGAGAATGGCAAAAGCAGGTATGCGCACAAAGTCATCCACCAATTCAAAGACCATAAATGCTTTTTATGCCAGGACATACGTATCGCTATTCAGATAGCGAGGCTGTCTAACAACTGCAAGGTACTTATTCAACAGGTGGAACCAGATTGGTTGAAGTTCGACAGCTTGTACAATAATGGTCTTGAACACATGTGGCGTTCCGCGCATAGCAATCCTGAAATGTTGCACTTTTTCGTCTTGGAAGATTTGAATATGGCAAGCATCGAATGCTACGGTCGACCTTTATTAGATCTTGTCAATGGAATACGACATAAACTTCCATCGACGGACTTGCCGTGGCCCGAGAATCTATGGATTTTTGGAGCACCAATTGCACACGTCAGCGAAAACTTTGGTCTCCCACTAATTAGGGAAAGCTTTTTAAGCTGGGGAGCCTTCCCTATCAACAGCAATATCTCAATTGATACAGAGATAAATGCAGAAAAGTTTTTAAAAACCCGTCAGTTAAAGGAGCATTCAGTCATTTTAACAGTAGACAAGCACGAATATTTTAAACTTCAATGAAGTCATTTTATTTACAGAAAGGAATTGTCGAGTGGTTTCGTGCAGAGCCGAATAGTAAAAAAACATTACAAGCAATGCAAACAGTTTGCGTAAAACTGCTTGCACAAATCAGTTATAATGAGGGAGCGAACTACCGATATGAAATAATTTATCCGCTACTAAAGCTTGGTGTGATTGAATACTACAATGACAATTATAGGCTATCACCATCTTGCGCTATTCATAAAGGATCCAATGTACTTTTTTGTAACATTCCACACATAACAGAGGCGGAAACACCTTTGCATCGTATATTAGATACAGGTCTTGGTATAGAAGTGTATGAAAGCAATAGGCAGTCTAAGCTGTACTTGCAGCAGCTAGGACTAACCAGTAGTCCTTTTTCTTTACTCCAGCTACTGCAAAATATATCTCTGTCAGGCATCGTTAATGAATGGCCCTTGGTTAAAGTTTTGGAGACTTCAGGTTATTTTTTTCTTACAAATAACGGGTGGCAACCGGCAAAGAATGTAAGTCCTGGCATATACAAAACGGGAAAAGAAATATACGCTAAAAGGTTGCTGATGATGTCCGATGGTAATTGGCGAAGCATTTCCACAAACTGGAATGACTTTGCTCTTGCTGTATTGTGGACTAAAATTCAAAATAACGAACGCCTCCATATTCAATATAGCAAAAAGGACGGGTTAATCGATTTAAATAAAGAGTATTTCCCGTTGTTACTGGAACGGTTACTTTTATTGAATACATTCCTTACAGGAAAATCTTTGGCTAAATATAACCATAGGCAATACTACATCTCTTCAAGCGAGTTTGCTATTTTAAATACGATTTTTAAAAATAGAATTTCTATTATATGAACAATGCATTTAGTATCTGGAGGGAACTCAGGGATATTTACCTTAAATACATTGATACAGGCCTTCCAATAAAATATAAACAAATCGAAGAAGAAAGAAAGCAGATTTTGCTTGAAGCAGATGCAGTCTGCAAATCCCCAATTATTGAACTGGTTCCGAGATATGAAGAATATTGTACTCTGAGGGAAGCTTGCAATAAATTGAGCTTGGACCAATCCTTTGCAGATTTTTCCAAATGCGGGCTCTTTCCGGATTTGAATGGCATTGAGAGTAAAATTTATCACCACCAATTTGAATCGATTAACAGGGCTATTAAAGAACGTAAAAATATCGTCGTTACCACGGGTACAGGTTCCGGTAAAACCGAATGTTTCTTATTTCCACTTCTCTATGATGTCTTTAAAGAAAAGGTTATTAAAGGCGACCGCTCCCCATCTATTAAAGGTTTAATTTTATACCCTCTGAATGCTTTGGCGGAAGATCAAATGAAAAGACTCAGAAGAGGTCTAAGTTGCGATGCCGCCGTAAAATATCTAGATGAAAAGGCAGACGGATGTAGAATTACTTTTGGCAGATACACTGGTATTACTCCCTTAAGCGGCAAGGTAACACCGGCGAAAAAAAATAAATTAAAGCAAGAAAGGGAAACGCTGATACGGGACTGGAAGTCGGCAAAAGTAAAAGCGGCGCAAACAAATAATGCTGATTACTTATATGATGTCCCCAACATGGATGAAGGCAACGGCGCTGAATACTGGGATCGATGGACGATGCAACAAACGGCTCCGGATATTCTTGTTACGAATTACAGCATGCTCAACATCATCCTCATGAGGAAATACGAAGAGGACATGTTTGTTCAAACCAGGAAATGGCTACAGGAAAATAAAGAGCATCGTTTTCATCTAGTTATTGACGAGCTGCATTCCTATAGGGGAACAAGTGGAACCGAAGTAGCGTATCTAATAAGGTTGCTATTAAATCGCCTTGGTCTCAGTCCGGACTCACCGCAAGTGCAATTCTTATGTTCAAGCGCATCAATGCAAGAAACGGAAAGAACCAAAAAGTTTGTTACAGGATTTTTTGGTTACTCAATGGATCAATTTCAAGAAAAGTTTATTCTCATAAAAGACAACAACACTATCTCACCAAATGATTTCCACCAATTATCTGTTCATGACTATCTAAAAATCGATGAGCAGACGCCCTTTGACGTAATTCAAAATCTATTCGAAAAAGACCAAGTGTTACCGTTTCTAAAAAAAGTCGTTCAACGTGCGGAGGAAAGTGAGACAATTGCACAAAAGATGTTTGGAGACGTCTCTACCAAAGCTATTCATGCTTTGGAAGGTTTGCTTATTGGTCTTGGTAAATTGGTCAACCAAAAAAGCCAGGCGGTCCAACCACATAGAGCCCACCTTTTTTTCAGGAATAATGAAGGACTCTGGGCCTGCACTAATCGGGATTGCTCCGAGGTGGAAAAAAAATATCGCTTCCTGGAAAGACCCATTGGGAAGCTGTATCGAAAACCACAAGCCTTATGTAAATGCGGAAGTGCTATACTAGAGGTTTTATTGTGCAGACAATGTGGTGAAATTTATTTTGGTGGATGGGAAAAGACAGAAAATAACCGAAAGCTGCTTTCGGTTGAAAAAGAAGTCTTTAATAAAACTACCAGATTCTTTACAGTGTACCCGATGGGAGGCACTGCTGGTGGCGATTGGCGAAAGTGCAAATTTAACCACAAGGACTCCAGCGTATCGGAAACCCTTACAGGCGCCCAATTGATCTTCGTGCCACCGCCGGATTACAAAGTTCAATATCCCAACCACTGTTACAATTGTGACTACAAAGAGCAGGTACGGTCGGAGCGAACATTGACCCCTATCTTTAAACACTATACCGGCGTTCAAAAGGTTAACCAGTTAATGGCAGATTCACTAATGATTAGTATACAGAGGTTTTCAGACATCTCGCAAAAACCCAAACTGGTTCTATTTTCCGATAGCCGGCAGGCTGCTGCTAAACTAGCTGCTGGCATTGAGTTGGATCATTACAGGGACACCATCCGCGCAATTCTGTTAAATAGCCTTGAAGTTAAATCGGAAGAAAAAGAACTATTAAAAAAGTACTGGCTAAATAAAGAACACTTAACTTCTCATGAATACGAACGATTGCGTGACCTATCTAAGTCTAATCAATACCAAGAGGCTTTTGATAAGATTAATTTTCCAGGCCCAACGGACAATGAATTTCTTCAAAATTATTTTAATTCAAGGAACTCTGTTCGTATTGACCGTATTGAAAAGAACGTTACGAATGGATTGTTTTCGGCTGGTATTAATCCAGGCGGATCAGGACCTTCTGTAAACAACGGATGGGTAAAGAACTATGATTTTGGTTCGGATCATTTTACTCTTCAAGATCACTCTGTAAAAGCGGAATCTTTACATCAAAAAATAATAGATTCCTGCAAAAAAGAAATCCTCTTTACGCTCTTTGCACACAATAAGCGATCCATTGAATCCTTAGCTCAGGGAAGTATCGTCTCAGAGGAAGAGCACCCCAACAGGTTAATGAATGAGTTTATCAACTCGGCCATTAGAATTCTGGGGGAATCATATAGGATTGATGGTGCCTCGTTCCACTTTGATCCCAATTCTTATCCAAGAAAACTCTGGGATTATGCAAGGAAAGTGTTTGGGTTCAAATTATACGCCTTCCCAAAGGACTTGCAAAACGACTTTCATGACTTTTTAGTTTCAAAGAATATCATTAATCACTACAGCAACAAGCTCCTTACGGGACGAGGGCTGGTTTTCATCCCTAGCAAACCGGGTGACTCTATCTGGAAATGCAGCGTATGTAGTACGGTACATTTACAACCAAGCGCGGGGTTTTGTATCAATTGTAATGCAAACTTACCGCCGCATGGAATATTGATGGAATCGGATATTGAAAATGCAGATAATTATTATGTCTATTTGGCAAAACATGCAAGACAAAATAATACGCTTCTGCGCTTACATTGTGAGGAATTGTCGGGTCAAACCGATAAAGAAGATGCTCGACGCAGACAACGGCTTTTTCAAGGAAGAGCTATTGATAATGAGGTTTTAAAGGTTGAGGAGATAGATTTGCTCAGCGTTACCACGACCATGGAAGCGGGAGTTGATATAGGTTCCTTGTCTGCTGTAATGATGGGAAATGTTCCGCCACAACGATTTAATTACCAACAGCGGGTTGGGCGAGCAGGGAGAAGGGGGAAGCCGCTTTCCATCGCTCTTACCATCGCCAGGGGTAATAGCCACGATCAGACGCACTATCTCCAGTCGCATCGAATGGTGTCAAGCACACCACCAGACCCCTATTTGGAGCTTAATAGAAAAGAGATTCTTTACAGAGTGCTAAACAAAGAAATTCTGCATTGCGCTTTTAAGGAAATTATTTTGGAAGACGAAGATGTCACTGATAACGTACATGGCGAGTTTGGCAGATACGATAATTGGTATAAATATCGTGAAGCTGTACAAAGGTGGATTGATGAAAATGAAATAATAGTTAGAGGATTGTGTGACTTTCTCATGAAGGGAACTTATATTAATAAAACTGCGAAAGAAATCTATGAAGAAAAAAAAGCAAATCTTGTTCGTGAGATTGACGACGTAGTGAAGGATGAAAATCATTATACCCAATTGGCATTGAGCGAACGTTTAGCGAATGCCGGTCAATTACCAATGTTTGGCTTTCCTACCAAAACTCGTTTTTTGTATGAGAGAAAACCGGATAAACTGCCTCCAGAAAACGGCATAGACAGAAATCAAGATATTGCGCTTTCGGAATTCGCTCCTGGTAGCGAAGTAGTAAAGGATAAAAAAGTGCTATTATCGGTGGGATTGGTTCATTATAAACCGAAAGGTCATTCGGTCGAAGAAGTTGATGGAAGAGGGGTCATTGAAAATGGTATAAGCAGATGCTTACAATGTGGAACTGTCTTTATGGGTCTTAGAAGTGATGATACGTGCTCCATCTGTGGAGCAATACCTCAGAAACTTAATGCTTGTTCACCGCTTGGGTTTTGCGTCGAATACGGTATTGAACGAGATTTTGATGGTAGTTTCGAGTGGTCACCCAAAGCCGGTGATGTTACATTAGACCCAAACTCTAAATTGGTGAACGAAAGACCTCTGGAAAATATCATTATTAAATCTAATCAGGTCCCCTCGGAAGGGATTGTTCACCAGATTAATGACAACAATGGACAATTATTCCGACTTGGCCGGATACCCGGTTACGGAAATAATAGGTGGCTTGTCGGTTCATTATTGGAAGAATCGATCCGTTTAATTGACGAAGATGATTATGCTCTAGTAGCATCCAGGCATACAGGTGTAATTACACTTTCAATTACTAACTATAATAACGAATTGTTCCTCAATCCGCATGATGCCTACCAGCAAGCGATCTTTCTTTCTTGGGCCTTTTTGATTCGGAAATCTATTTGTGACCAATTGGACATTGAAACTAATGAATTTGACGTCGGTTACCGAATTGCACCAGATAAAATAACACCCGAAATATACATTGTGGAAAGGGCTGAAAATGGTGCAGGGTATTGCAATTACCTAAATGGAGTGGAATATCTGGATGTGTCCAGGAAAGTGTTTATTGATTCTCTCTTATCTGGAGGCAGGGTTTATAAAGAGATTCTAATGAAAGGAAGTCATGAAAAATTATGCGCGTCATCTTGTTACGATTGCCTGAGAGATTATTATAATCAGAAGCATCATAGTTTACTTAATTGGAGACTTGCGCTCGATCTCGCTTCGTTGGCAAGCGACAGCAGTGTCTCTTTAAATTTTACCCAAGAATATTGGAGGGATTATATTACAAATAGACTGTTGGTGACATTGGAAAATAAATTGGGCGGTAGAAGCAGTGTCAAAAACGATAATCTATTTATCACGACAAAAGACGATGTATATTTATTGACGCATCCTTTTTGGAGTGAACAAAAAATTTCCTCTATTGAAACCAATAATAACGTAACGAAGCGTTTAAACATCATGGAAGCAATTACCAAAACTAAATTTTAATTCTAGTATTGCGCTGAATTGTTTCAAATAATGCAAAGGCATAGAGATATTCAACTTGCATCTTGATATTTCTGAATTGCGAAAGAATGCAGCACACATGGCTGAGTGAGGGTAATCGAATTGTTTTGGCGATCTGGTTGCGGTAGACGTTTATATTTATGCCTGATGCGCATCATCTCTTCACTAACTTTTTGGTCGACAATTTGCGCATAAACGCCAGCCGTCACAACAATGCTGGCATGGCATAGTAGTTTGGAAGTGGTTTCCATCGATATACCATTGGTGAGGCAAATAGTAGTAGCAAACGTATGTCGGGCAATATGGAAGGTGAGTTTCATTTTGATGTCGCATAGATCAGCGATCTCTTTTAAGTAATCATTCATTTTTTGATTACTTCGTACAGGAAACGCCAGATCGTTTTCTATACAAAATGGATCATTAGTATATTTATCCATTAATTGTTCGGCAACTGGCAATAGCGGGATTCGCGCAGTGCCATCTGTTTTCACACGCTCATTGTCGACCCATCTATATCCATCAATGCCGATAAAGATATCGGAACGTTTAAGTTTTTTGATTTCGGCGTACGGCAGGCCGGTATAACAGCAGAACAGGAATATATCACGAACAACGGTAAGCCTGTCGGAAGAGAAGCGTTTTTTAGCAAGTTCATCCACCTGGTGCTGCGTAAGGGGCGTTTTCTTTACCTTCTTTTTGGTCATTTTAAATTCACCAAAAGGATCCTGCGGAATCCATTTCCTTTTTACACAGATGAGCACAATTTTTTTAAAATTGGCCAGGTATTTCATGGTTGAGTTGTGGTTGCAATTGCGTACGGTTTTTAACCACAACTCATATTTCTGGATAAACTCCAGGTCGAAGTTTTTAATGTTGAAATCATCGACCTTATACACTTCCTTCATGAAAGCAACGGTATGATCATAGGACGTTTCATACCGTTCCCAAGTACCGTAGGCGTAATCTTTCCCGATTAGCGACCTCATCCGGTCGTTGTGTTCCCTGAATACCGGTAGGATGGTACGCACCGCTTCCAGCGGCTTTCCTTCAATGAGGAGCTTGATTTTTTCCGCCGTTACTTCATGGTCAATACGAAGTAGATGGTTATGCGACTGGGTAACTTTTAATTCCAGCAAATCGAAGTACTCATTGTACGCTTTAACTTGGTCGGTGCGACCTGAAAGGCGGTTGGATTCCGACAACCACTTTTGTGGGTCTACCCGCTTGCCTGTACTCAATTCAGCCTTGTCCGGTTGCGGTTGATTTTCCTTTTTGACAGTGATCCGCATGTAGATTGGAACCTGGTCACCTTTTACATAATACTTTGGTTTTTTAGGATAGAATAAAGTAGAAACGCTTTGCTCCATAAATGCACTTTTTCGGGTGATAAAAATACACTGACCGGCAGCCGGGCCGTGCAAGAACAAACCCTATGAAGCGTTAAAAATCAGCACACTACGTAAAGTTGAGTGAGTCTTTTTTAAGATAGATGAACTCACCGAAACACTCACTCAAGAGGAGGTGAAAAGTGCCATAAAGAGGGGTAATGCTATAAAAACAAAAAACCCGTAATCTATTGATACTACGGGCTTTCTTTACAAAACGTTATCTAAGATTATTCGAAGATGCGGAGAGAGAGGGATTCGAACCCCCGGAGGCTTTCACCTCAACGGTTTTCAAGACCGCCGCATTCGACCGCTCTGCCATCTCTCCGGCGCAAAAATAGGGGTACAAACATTCACGACAAAAAAACTTGACAATAATATTTTGTGTTACAGCGCTTTGTATTTTCATAAAATTTTACGATACTGCGGCGGCATATAAAAAAGTAACCGGTTGAACGCCCAATTGAGGTTCAACCGGTTACTCAATTTCTTCTGTCCCCTATCCCGGCATCTTCGTCACATCCAAATATGCCAGCTCCCACTGGTGCCCGTCCAAATCCTCAAAACTATGCTGGTACATCCAGCCATGGTCGGCAGGTTCGGCATAAATGCGTCCGCCGGCGGCAACGGCTTTTTGCACCAGGCTTTCTACCTCTTCACGCGAAGCGGCATCCAGTGCTATCAGTACTTCGGTGCTCTTTTTGGCGTCGCTAATAGGTTTTTTGGTGAAGGTCTGGAAATAGCTTTCCTGCAGCAACATCACAAAAATAGAGTCGCTCACCACCACGCATACGGCTTTGTCATCAGAGAATTGCTCGTTGAAACCAAAACCGAGGGCGCCGAAAAATTTCCTGGAAGCTTCGATGTTCTTTACGGGCAGATTGATAAAAACTTTTGAGGCCATGCTGTTTTATTTTAAAATGAATTGATGGCACAAATAAACTATCCACCGTTGCCAGAAAATTGAATAAAACCGTCAAATTTTATTTAAACGATAAGTTGGCGCCAAAAAATGGCAGCATGTGCCCGGCAATACGATCGGCTACCTTGTTGGTGTGGTTGCCATCATAGATCTCGAAACTGTGGGGAATGCCGTATACCTTCAAAATAGCATCCAGCTCCCGGATGCTGGCGGCTATGCCCTGGTCTTTGTCGCCGGCATCGAAGCCGAGGGCTTTGAGTTTTTTCAGGTTGCTGATGTATTGGTCAATGTTTACGAGTGGCCGGTTGGCGGTCCATTTGGCCAGGACGTCGTGGTTTAACTGGCCGTCGTGTACAGGCAGGTCAACATAAAAAGGCGGACGGGTGGGATTGGGCGACCAGGCGGCGGCCGAGGCAAACACGATGCGGGTGCCGAAATCGGATCGCTCAAAGGCTTCGATGGTTTTGATGCTGTCGGCGCGCATGAAATTGGCGGGGATGCGGTCGCTGATCAACTGATTGGCCAGGCAGCACGGACTTAAAAGATATACACTGGAAAATACATCGGGGTATTTTTCGCCAATACGGAATGCGCCATAACCACCCATGGAATGGCCGGTGAGGCCGCGGCTGGCAGCTTTGGCAATGGTGCGGTAATGTTTGTCGACATAAGAGACGAGTTCTTTTGCAATGAATTCTTCCCAGTTGCCGGTGGTGATGGAGTTGCTGTACATGCTGCCCTGGAAGCGGGTATAGGCATTGGGCGTTACTACGATCATTTCGGGCACCAGGGCGGCAGTGAATACAGAGTCCAGGACTTGCACGAGGTTCATCCAGTGTTTGGAAAAACCGTAGAATTTGGCGTCGTCATCGGTATAACCATGAAGGAAGTATACAACGGGATAGCGGCGGGTGGGGTTCTTTTTGTAACCGGGTGGCAGGTAAATAGAAACATAGCGAGTGGCGGAATCGCCGGAGAGATTGCCAGAAAGGTTTTGGCTATGCAATTTAATACGTTCTACGAATCCTTTGTGGATGGCTTGGCCGTACGTGGCAAAACCAACAAACAGAAACAAACAAACTTTTAAAACTACCAGGCTTACAAGACGCATAATCTCTACTATTAACATAGTGAATACAGAAGGTCGTAAGATAAATAAAACTTATGGCAACCAACCGGCCAACACAACAACCATAATTCGGTACCCAACCGGTAAGCCACGCCCCGCCAAAACTCCCACACTAACCGGGCAGCTTTAACCAAAACTTACCCGCAAAAACACGCAAACACCAACAAAAATTCAATAAAATGCACATTAATCACTGATATATTGCCGTTTATTCTTAATTTATGCTGTATTTCGCCGATTTCCTGCCATAGCAACTCTACTCCAATAACTCAAACCAAAACAATTAAAAACACGCTTATGCAGAAAGCAACATTGCTCGCATGGATTTGCATCCTAACATCCATGCCCATCCTTGTTTTTAGTCAGCAACGAACCATTAAAGGCACCATTAAAGACGACACGGGGCTACCCGTTCCCATGGCAACGGTAACGGAAAAGGGCACCCAAAATGCGGTTACATCCAACGAAAACGGTGAATACAGCATCACGGTCACAGGCAGTAAAGCGGTATTGGTATTTACATCGGTTAACTATGTTCCCCGCGAACTACAGGTGGGCAACAGCAACACGCTGAACGTTGCCATGAAAATGAGCGGCGACCTCTCGGAAGTGGTGGTCACAGCGCTGGGCATTTCAAGAGATAAAAAAGCCCTGGGGTATTCCACGCAGGAAGTGAAATCGGAAGACCTCACGCGCAACCTGCAACCCAACCTCATCAATGCCCTGCAGGGTAAGGTGGCAGGGGCTACCATTACCAGTGTAGGGGGCGGACCGGGACAGGGCGCCACAATCCGCATCCGCGGGTTCAATTCCATCGATCCGGCCCGCTCGGGCGATCCGCTGTTTGTGATCGATGGCATCATCCTCGACAATACCACCTCTACGCTCGGCGCCTCGGGAGGCAGCACCTATAATGTGCGCTCGGTAGGCAACCGCGCATCGGATATCAATCCGGATGATATTGAAAGCATCAATATCCTGAAAGGCGGTGCGGCCACAGCCCTGTACGGATTGCGCGGCTCCAATGGTGTAGTGGTGATCACCACCAAAAAAGGTAAAGGCGGTGGCGTACGTGTGGGCGTAACCAGCACCTATGGTTTTGACAAGATCAATAAAACACCCAAAATTCAAAAAACCTATACGGCAGGCATCCTGGGCGAATATGTGCCCATTGGATTAGGACCGGCCTGGGGGCCCACGGTAGAAGAAGCGAAAGCCATTGATCCGGACCACCCTGATAAATTGTACGATAACTACAAACGCGCTTACCAAACGGGTAAACAAATGCGTAACTCCATTAACGCAGCCGGCGGTACAGATGCAGCCAGATTCTTTGCCTCCCTGTCGATGTTCAACCAGGAGGGTATGCTACCCTTCACAGATTATAAAAATATCTCAGGCCGCCTGAATTCTGATTTCAAAATCAGCAACGTGCTCAAGGCATCGGTCAATATGAATTATACGAATTCGGGTGGTTATCGCTACGATGCGGACCGATTTGGTGAAAGCCTGGCCTATTTTTCACCACGCTGGGATGTGGCAGACTGGCAAAATGAGGATGGCACCCAAAAATGGCGAGGCACCAATAACCCGATCTATGGAGCAGCCACCAACCGCCTGAAAGATGATGTAAACCGTTTTGTGGGCGGCATCACGCTTACCTATTCTCCCTTTAAATGGCTTGACCTGAGCTACCGCGCGGGCAGTGATATTTATACAGATAACCGCCTTCGTACGGCGCCGGGTTTAAGGGGCATACCAGGCGAAAGGTCCTACGATAATTCAGAAGGTTATGTAGGCGAATACAATATCCGCTATCGGGCGCTGAACACCAACTTTATTGCCACGCTTAATTCCAAACTGGGCAAAGAAATTACCGGCACGCTGCGCCTGGGACATGAACTGCTGGACAGGCGCTATTCTCAAAAAGGCGTACTGGGTTCCAAACTGAATATCTGGAACTGGTTCAACCTGCGGAATGCTTCTGTATTTGAAGTAACAGACAGTAAAAAAGAGTACCGGCTGATGGGACTGTTTGGCGAAGCCACTTTCGATTACAGGAATTTCCTGTACCTGTCTGTAACAGGAAGAAATGATATTACCTCATCGCTTCTTTCGCCCAATAATTCTTTCTTCTACCCTTCTGTAAGCGCCAGTTACCTGTTCTCGCAACATGTACCCATGCCTTCCTTTATCAGCTATGGCAAACTGCGTTTATCATATGCGAAGATTGGTAAGGACGCCACTGAATACCAAACCTCCTATGGGTTTACTTCCTACGGTAGTTTGCCTACGGGCATCGTTGGACTTACCAGGGGCGGCACATTGGGCGATCCCGGTTTGCGCCCCGAATTCACCAACACGGTAGAGGGCGGTCTGGAAATGAATTTCCTGAACAACCGCCTGGGCTTCGACCTTACGTATTACCATTCATTGAGTCGCGACCAGATCATTCCCATTTCGGTGTCTTCGTCTACGGGTTATGTAACAGCCGCCGTGAATGCCGGCGATATGCGTAATAAAGGCATTGAACTGGTACTGCGCGGCACACCGGTACAAACCAAAAACTTCAGCTGGGATGCCAGCCTGAATTTCTCGGCCAACCGGAACAAAATCCTTCGTCTGCGCGAAGGCACTACGGAAATCACTTACGGCGGTTCCAGCGGTGGCTACCTGAACTCACCGGTCACCATGAAACTGATACCGGGCGAACCCTTCGGCAATATTTATGGCACCCACTACCTGCGTTATTATGGAAACGATAAGGAAGACCCGATAAGAACCGACAAATCGCGGCCAATAGTCATTGGCGACGATGGCTTCCCGGTATTGGCGCCGGTTTCGAGCCAGAAATTACTGGGCAATTCACAACCCGATTGGATTGGTGGTTTAACCAATACCTTTTCTTACAAAGGCATCACCCTGTCTACCCTCATAGATGCACGCTGGGGCATGGAACGCTTCAACCGCCTGGAAAACTTTTTCGTGGCATTCGGTATTGCCGATTATACGGCCAACCGCCGGTCGTATAAAGTATTTGAAGGGGTACTGGCCGATGGCACACCCAATACCAAACAGGTTTGGCTCGACCAGGGCATTGGTCCCGATGGTGTTGACTATAAGGAAGGCTACTACAGGAATGTGTATCGCGCCATTTCAGAACCCTTTGTACAGGATGCTTCGTGGATACGCCTGCGTTCGGCCAGCTTATCCTATACCCTGCCATCGAAATGGCTGCCCAAAAAAGCCATCCGCAGTATTACGGCTTCGGTTACGGGTAATAATCTGATCCTCATCACCGATTATTACGGGCTGGATCCGGAATCGATCTCTGCCGATGCCAGCACCAATATCGACGGCACATCGGGATTCACCTACCCAGCCGCCCGTTCTGTTTTGTTTACCCTTAATATCGGATTCTAAAATGACTACCATGAGCAATAAAAACAAATATCTATATATCATTCTTTGCGCAGGTTTATTTTTCGCAGCATGCAGTAAGGAATATATGGACCTGAACGAAAATCCCAACCAGGTAACCACCCCCACCCTGCCATCCTTACTCAGCACGGTAACGCATAAAACCGGCATGAACAATTACAATACAGGCCTCATCACGTCTACCTATGTACAATACCTGGCCAACCCGTCGGCAGCGGCAGCTTCCGATATCTACCAGCAAACCGATAACAATACTACCTGGAATGCTTTGTATTTTACACTGGCCGACCTGTACGACCTGCGGCAACTGGCCCGTGAACAGGGCGCCAGCGAATACCTGGGTGTTGCGCATGTATTGATGGCCTATAACCTGAGCCTGGTAACCGATCTCTGGGGCGATGCGCCTTTTTCCAATGCCTTCGACCGCAGCACGCTAACACCCACCTACGATAAACAGGAAGACCTATTCAAGGCTTCGCTGGATATGCTGGATTCGGCCATCGTGCAACTGGGCATTACCAATGCCACCACAAAATTGCTGGGCACCAATGATCTTATTCATGGCGGCAGCCGCGAAAAATGGTTGAAAACGGCCTGGGCATTAAAGGCACGCATGCTGAATAAGCTTAGCAAAACGGCTAACTACAATGCAGCAGCGGTACTGGCAGCCATAGACAATGCCTATACTTCCAATGCAGATGATGCGTTGATGAAAGGTTTTTCGCTCAGGAATCCCTGGGCACAGCTGAGCCGCAACAACCTGGGCCTTACCCTGGGCGGATGGCTGTCGGAACAACTGGTAGATCACCTGAACGGCACTACCTATGGCGTATTCGATCCACGTATACGGCAAATTACCGATACGGCCCTGGGCAATAAATACATTGGTACGGTAAACGGCGCCGGTAATAAAGGTCCGGGTAATAATACCGTGCGCGATGAATGTTATGTGTCGTTCAACTCGCCCTGGACCTCCGATACATCCGGCATACCCATCATCACTTTTGCCGAAGTGAAATTCATTGAAGCCGAGGCGGCGCTGGCCACCGATGTCACCAGGGCCTACAATGCATACCTGGCGGGCATTACAGCCAATATGGATAAGTTGCTGGTGCCCGATGATACAGAAAGAACCACCTATATGGCCGCCGCATCGGTAGGCGCCGCCAATCTCACCCGCGATTTGATCTTCAAAGAAAAATATGTGGCCCTGTATTTGAATCCCGAGGCCTGGAACGATGCACGCCGTTACGATTACCAATATAAAGATTTCACGTTGCCGCTAAATGCGGTGCTGCCTACCTTCATTCGCCGGCTGGCCTATACTTCCGGCGAAAGAAGTACGAACGGGAAAAACATACCCGGCGCACCGGAGCTTACAGAAAGATTATGGTGGGATCAATAACATTCATTCGGCCCCGAGTAGGTGCGGGGCCATTTTTTTATTAAATTGAATGATGAGAATTTGCCTGGCACAAAGCTTACCCGTAAAAGGAGATATCACCATCAATCTCCATCACCATGCGCAAATGATTCACCGTGCGGCAGATCATGGCGCCCACCTCATCGTTTTTCCCGAATTATCCATCACCGGTTATGAACCCACGCTGGCGGCTGAGCTGGCCATTGATGCCGATGACAGCATCCTGAACCCATTACAGGAAATCAGCAATGCCAAAAACATAGCCATCGGCGCGGGCATGCCCGTCAAAAACGACGAAGGCATCACCATCAGCATGCTGGTATTTCAGCCACATCAACCGCGCGAAATCTATTCCAAACAATTCCTGCATGCCGATGAGCTGCCTTTTTTCAAAAGCGGCGAACCGCATGCGGTGTCCCTGTTCAAAAAACACCGGCTGGGCATGGCCATCTGTTATGAAATTTCCGTTCCTGAACATGCCGCCCGGGCGCACGATGCCGGTGCGCAGGTGTATATAGCCAGTGTAGCAAAATCTGTAACAGGCGTAAAAAAAGCCCTGACCGAATTACCCGCCATTGCCAGGAAATACAGCATGCCGGTGCTAATGGCCAACTGTGTGGGACACTGCGATGATTTTGACTGCGGTGGTAAATCTTCGGTTTGGAATGCCGCCGGCAAGCTGCTGGTCCAGTTAAATAGTGTGGATGAAGGCCTGCTGGTTTTTGATACAGAAAGTAGCCATGCGGTGGCTATCTGATTGATTCTCTGATTAAACCTTCTGTACAATCAGTTGTTATAAAAGCTTGTACCTTTGCCGGGGATTAACCGGTGCTTACTAAACTGACTTAATATGGATACCTCTTTTGATACAAAAATTCCGCTCTCAACCAAAGAATGCACCAACCGGCTTGCTGAAATAAGCGATGCCTTGTATGTTATTGGCGGCAAATGGAAGTTGCGCATCATTGTAGCGCTGTCTGAAGGGCCCAAAAGGTTTAACGAATTACAGCGTGTAATCACCGGTATTTCGGCTAAGGTATTGTCGAACGAGTTGAAAGACCTGGAGCTGAACGGCTTTATAAAAAGAACGGTATATACCGATGCTATACCCGTTATGGTGGAATATGAAAGAACGGAATATGCCGATACCCTGAACGAAGTACTGGCCGCCCTGCAGGAATGGGGCGCTAATCACCGGAAAAAAATACGGGAACGCTGACACCTATTTTCTCACCTTACCCGGCGGTACGCCAAATTTTTTACGGAAAGCGGTGTTGAAATGCTGCACGGAAGAATAACCCAGTCTTTCCGCAATTTCCTTTAAAGGCAGTTTTTCAGCCAGCAACAGGTGCCTGGCCTGATTCAGCTTATAATCGCTCAGGTAACCAAAAACGGTGGTATTGAACAATTCCCTGAAGCCTTGTTTCAATTTAAATTCATTGATGCCGGCAATTTTTGCCAGTTCGGTTAAGGAAGGTGGTTGCTGAATATTTTGCACAAGGTACTCCTTTGCATAGTAAATGCAATCTTTGTCGAAATCGGATTTACAGACGCCCGACGACGAATGACCCACCGTATCTTCATACATCTGCGCCTGCAGGGCTAGCAATTCCACGCATTTCGATTGCAGAAACAATAATTTCAGTTTGCCGGTGAACTTATTAGTCATGATCTCCTGTATGCATTGGTGCATGGCAAGGGACATGGGCATATTGTGCTTGCATAAACGGGCCATTCGTCCGTTTTGTATTTTTTCGGCAAAATGCATCAGCCGGGGACTGGCGTCGTTGGCCAGCTCAAAGAAAAAACTTTTGGAAAAATGCACATCGAAAAACCGGCATTTCTCTTTGGGATTGTAATGGCAATAACCACTGAAATCAGACATGTAGTGCATATTGTGCTCGTTGGCCTTGAACTGGTATTGCCTGCCATCGATATCGTTCAGCATGAGGCCCTGACCCGATAAGGTAAACTGCATTTCTATCAATTGATCTTCATTCACCATTTCAAAACGCAGGCGGTTAGACTGGCATATACGAATATCACCGTATACGATCAATACACCGGGGAAGATGAGCCTTACCAGTTCGGCATCGCCAAAAGGATAACTGCATATCTCCCGCTTTTCCACCACCAGCGGCTGCTGCCATAATGCTTCGTATGTATCTGTTTTGATGACGTATTGCTGACCGCTTTCATCGAAAACACTTATGGACATAAAATCCGTTTGATGTAAAATATTATCCGTTTTATATAAAAACGTCCATATGCAAGCTTGCTAATTTTGTAAAGTTAACTATCATTTGTAACAAATTATTTACCATGCTTCATTTATTCAATGGTATAGCCAACACCAATGTTGTTACGTCAAATGCGTCAGAAGCGGGTACATTGGTGTACGATAAACAAAATACGCATCATTTCTTTTTTGGTGATGAAACAGCGCTGCAAGTGTTTTATCGCTTCAAGGAAATGGCCTTGCGGAACAATCATGAATACTTTGGCGTGCTGGAACTGGAGCCGGAGAATGAACCGCTGTTGCAGTCGCTGAAATTACTGGTAGATAGGGTGGCGCCCACGCCCGGTATGCCGGGCCATAATGCCGTACGCTGGATGGAGGATATGCATCCCAATTGCTGGAAGGCCTGGAAAAGAGCCAGTTTTTACCTGGCGGGCAACGAATCTTCGGTACAGCATTTCAGGGATTACCTGTTGCAGAAAAAAGTAGACAAACGGCAGATACAAATACTTTCCATAACAAAAACGGCTACCTTTTGAGTAGCCGTTTTTTTGTGGCTGGCCTGGTTTATTCTACCAGTATGGTCTTCATATACCATTTTTTCCCATCGCTCCAACCCAGTTTATACACGCCGGGCCGCACGCCAATAAGGTTAAAACGGGTTTGGTGTGTATTGGCGCCAACTTGTCTTGTACGGACGATATTGCCGGAGATATCTGCCAGTTTCAACTGCGAGGGCTGGTTGATAACGGGGTGGGTAACCATGGTGAATGTTTTGGCGGGGTTGGGGGCTACGGTAATGGAATAGGAACTTCCGGCAGACGAAGTTACAACTGTGTCTTTGGGAATGGTGTCTTGCGGGATGCCATACCTGAAATAGGTGAAACCGCCCAGACTATCGGTACAAAATGGTTTGCTTACGCGCACATAACCGGTGCCGCCAAAGCCTACAGTGGTGTAGATGAGTGAGTCGTTAATGACCTGGAAGTCGATGACGGGCGATCCGCCGAAGCTCACGGAGCTGACGCCGGTAAAATGATGGCCTTTTATAAATACCAGGGTGCCTTCGCGGCCGGATGTGGGCGAGAAAGATGTGATGTCGGGGCAAAGGGTGTCGGCCGGAATGGTATCGTGCGGAATGGTATCGTGCGGAATGGTATCATGAGGTATTGTATCATGGGGTATCGTATCATGAGGTATCGTATCATGGGGTATTGTATCATGGCGTATCGTATCATGAGGGATAGTGTCGTGAGGAATAGTATCGTGCGGGATACTGTCATGCACGAACGTAAATCTGCCAGGGCTATTACGCAAAGGAGCCGGGTTGGCCACCAGGCTTTCCACCACCCCTAAAGCCATAATAAGAAGAAAGAAACCGTTCAGAGAATAAAGTTTACGCATATGTTTCAATTTTCATGGTTATAAAATAAGTGACTACATCTATAGACACGGAACCTCCCCCATCCCCTTATCCCCTAACAAAAAAACCCCGGCAAATGCCGGGGCTCTGAAACCAAACGTAATCCGTCACTCGTCAATCTGGTAACCCAAACTCTTTTTTTACCTGTTCATAATTATTCCAGTCTATACCCCTGCGCAATGCCGTACCGCCGGGTATCAGTACATAACGGTATTGCAATATCTTTTCGCCGTTGACAACATCTGTCGACACATCGGCGTTGGCATCCAGTTCAATACCACCAATAAAGTAAAAAGGCCTGATGGTTAAGCCCGTCGATACCAGGGGCAGTGGTGTGATCACCCTGTCTGCATCGCTGTTAAGATCTACATATACTTTCACCTCGCCCATCGATAAAATGCTGTCTGTAAGCCTGGGCTCATCAATCACGGTAAAGAAGGCGGTTTGCTGCTGGTTGAGTATAAAGGTGAGATCGAGCCAGGGTGAAAAATATACATTGGCCGTACCCTTATCGCCTTTATCGCCCTTGTCGCCTTTGTCGCCCTTTTCACCCTGTACACCGGGTTCGCCCTGCGGGCCGGTATCACCTTTTTTGCAGGCCGTAAATGAGAATGCTATCGCCAGTATCCAGTAAAGGGGTATTCTGAGTCCGAAGTGTTGTACACGTTTCATGTTCGTTGTTTTATTGTAGAGTTTTGAATGATGACAATTACCAAACATTACGGGGGCAACCATCGTCATATTTATTCCCCAGTATAAATCCCACTAAAAATTCATGGGTGCCCTTGCTGACTATATTCAGGCCGGAGGTAGTATAATCATATGCATAACCGATATTCACGGTATTGGAAATATTGAATCCCAGCATAGCTGCAAAACCATCTTCCAACCGGTATCCGGCGCCCAGCCAGGCCAGGTTGCGGTATTGCAGTTTGGCATTTACATCTACCTGGGCGCCGATGGGCTGCAGGTATTTGACCATTACCGAAGGAATGACATTAATATCTTCCGTCAGCAAAAAACGGTAACCGGCAGTAGCAAACACATGCGGCACGATATTGCCCTTTGTGGCTTTCACGGTATTGTTCGAAAAATCGATCTTCTGTGGTATAATCTGCTGTGCCGATAAACCAATAAAATAATCGGCCGAATACAGGTATAAGCCGGCCATAAAATCGGGACGGAGATTATTCAATATCCCGTTGTTGTACACGGCAGGATCTACCTGCGTGGTGCCAAAATTGAGCTTGGCGGTATTCAGACTGATATTGCTGAGTCCTGCACCAAAACCCGCAGCCAGGCTGGTGCGCGCACTGATGCCTATATGATAGGCATAGGTAACATAGGCTGAAAAATAATTCAGCGGTCCTGTGCGATCGTTGATCACCTGCAAGCCGGCGCCATGATGCGGTTCGGCAGCCGTATATTCTTCCCAATACCGCTGCCCTCTTGGGTTCTCGCCATCCATTTCAAAGGACGTGGCGGTAGTGCGGTAATCTTTTTTATTAATGGGTGTATGCACGGTGAGATAGGAAGTGACCGGTGCATCCTGCACGCCTACCCATTGGTGACGATGACTGAGTTTGATATCGGTATAATTCTCTATGCCCGTTAAGGCGGGATTGAGAATATACTGGTTGAGTATATATTGGGTATAATGCGGTTTTTGCTGGGCCTGCGTTACACAGGCAATTAATACCGCCAACCCGATGATGAGCTTTTTCATTTCAGTATTTTGAATTCTGTACGCCTGTTTTGCTGTCTGCCTTCTGCATTGGCATTGGTGGCAATGGGTTGTGTAGCGCCATAACCTTTGGCCTGCAACCTGCCTGCATCGATACCCTTGCTGATCAGGTAGTTTACGCATGATTGGGCACGTGCTTCAGACAGCTTCTGGTTATAGGCATCACTGCCAATATTATCGGTATGGGCGCTCAGCTCTACAATGATATCAGGATGCGCCTGCATCATTTCTGCCAGTTTATCCAGCGCGGCATGAGATTCAGGTTTCAGCGTAGCCTTGTCAAAATCGTAATACACATTTTCCAGCACTATGGCCGTTTCAACAGGTGGTATATCGCGTACCAGGCAAATAGCAGGGTTTTGCAGGCTCTCGGCGTCTTCATCAACTCCGTCGCCAAACTGCAGGGAAGCGGTACTGAAACCGCTGGCTGCTGCAACGGCCTTTAAAGGTTGAAATGCATCGAGGGTAAAACTATAGTTGCCATCGACGCCGGTAGTTTGTGTATGCACCACCTTGTTGTTGATGGTATCTATAATTTGCACAGTCGCACCTTCCAGTGGCGTCTGGTCGTCGCAGGCAACTATTTTTCCCTGTATCCTTTTAACTGGTTGTACTTTCTTCAGGTAGAATAATTCCAGGCAGCATACGGCCTCGCGGTCTGAGCTTAGCCATACTTCTTCCAGCAGGTTGCGGGCGCCCCCCCTGCTTACGATATAGATATCGTCTTTAATGGAATTAACGGGGTAACCAAAATTCACGGGTTCGCTCCAATCGTCCATATTTCCTTTGCAATAATAAAAATCATAACCGCCCATGCCTACGCGGCCATTGGAAGAAAAGATAAGGGTGCCGGAGGCAGCATGGTAATAAGGCGCCTGCTCATCGTACAGGCTGTTCACCACTTCGCCCATATTGGTGCTGCTGATGGGTTTACCGGTAGCGTCCAGCTCAGCATACCATAAGTCAAAACCACCTACCCCACCAGGTCGGTCGCTGGCATACAACAGGTATTTCCCGTCGGGCATCACACATGGCTGTTGTGCATTGTAACCGGGTACATTCACAATGTCATTGACCAATTCGGGCTCGCTCCATCCATCATTGGTTTTATGACTGCTGTACAGGGCCGATGTTTTTTTGGCGTTTTGAATAGTCCAGCGGGTGAGGTACATGGTATTGCCATCGGGTGTAAAACTTACAATACCCTGGTGCATGGAAGCAGGCTGGCTTACGGTGAATTTATTGACATCGCCCTGTTGCGGGTGGGTGGTATACACCTCGTTCATATGCCCTTCGGCACGGGTGCTGGTGAATAAAAGCACACTGTCGCCCATCCACACCGGCGCATAATTGGCGCCTTTCACGTTTAATGGTTCGGCGGCTTTTTGTATGGAATAATATTTAAGGTCTTTCTTTTTCAGTTGTACTGCAATAAAGCGCAGACTCATCACTTCTTTTTTGGCGGCATGGCTGTATTGGTCATCGGTTTTATACTCATCCAAAAAATGATTGAACTCCTTTTCTGCTTCCTCATATTTACCCAATGCACGCAGCGAGGTGGCATAATGAAAACGGGCCAGCGGAAATTCCTCCAGCAATACCTGTTCATAATACGTAGCAGCTTTGGCATGGTCGTGCAGATAACGATAGCTTTCTGCCAGTTTATACAGGGCCTGCTGGCGGCTGCTCAGGGGGCCTTTTTGTTTTTTGGTGGCCGCCGCCACGGTATAAGGGCTGTAAGAAGCCGTTTTTAGTTTTGTATTGGCCGATGTAGCCAGGTATTTTTCGTAATACCCGGCGGCCGATGAATAATCGGCTTTCTGGTAATAGGTATCGGCAGCCCGCAGATAATCGTAGGTAAACTGCGCATGAACGGCCATGCTGCTGCCTAGGATACATGAGATGATAAAAAATGTTTTCATAATATATGCCTGGTTTCAGTGTTTTTTAAATAAGCGGTTGGCGAATGCCAACCGCTGGTCTCAAGGACATTGGTTGTACCTATGACTATAACCTCGGACAGACAAATTCAACTTCCGGTGTTTTCACCGATCGCTTTCCTATAAAAGAAAGGGATATTTCAAAGCTGTTGGAGCCACGCATCATTTTACCCAGGTCAGACGCATTCACGTCGTAGCTGACTCCCAGCACCATGTTTTTATGAGCAAATCCCACATAGGGCGATACCGCATCTTCCAGCCGGTAGTTCACCCCCAGCAATACATCGGTACCCGGGGCGGCCTTCATTTGGCCATAGGCGCCTATCATTTTCTCAGAGGCCGATCCCTGTTTCAGGTATAGCAGGTTGGGTGTAATGCTGAACACTTCATTGATGGTAAAACGGGCGCCGGCATGCACGGTAAAGCGTATGGGCAAGCGGGCGCTGCCGCCGGAAGCAAAATGGTCATCGGGCTGCGTCAAATGCGACACAGAAAAACCACCAAACAAATTCATTTTTTTGCCGGGCTGCGCATCGTAATACAATATACCGGCAGCGGCATCGAAAGAGGTGGCCGATGTACGGTTGAACGATTCAAAGGAAGTAGCGCCGGGATTATAACCGGTAATGGGATTCCATTGATCGCCAAAAGTAAGCTTGGAAGGATTGAATTTTCTTTGAATGATGCCTATTTGCAGGCCCATGGATATACGATGGTTTTCCATGGGGCCCAACCGCACGCCGGTATAGGCAAAACTGCCATAGCCGGTGAAATAGTTGTAACCGCCATCGCCCGCAGTTTGGTTCAATACACTGAGGCCGAAATTGGCATTGCGGTCGGTAGTAAAATCGGCCGCCAGCCCGGGGGTAGAGAATGGGCTGCTGATATTACCCCATTGCGTGCGGTAAATTCCCGATATACGGTAATCGCCATCGAAGGCACCGGTAAGCGCGGGGTTCAGCCAGGCGGGATATACATAGTATTGTGTGAAATGCGGATCTACCTGTGCCCTGACGGAAAGGCCAGCCAGAAAAAAAGTTATAAGCAGATAAATTGGTTTCATAGTACTATATTTTATTTAATGATCGTTAGCGACCCTGTGAGCGGGGCAAACCCGTTTTTCAGGTGAATGACGTAATAATAGGTAGCCACCGGTAAGGGATTGCCATTCATTCTGCCATCCCACGGTGTTCTATATCCAGAAGAATAGTATACCCTTTGTCCATAGCGATTGAATACTTCCACGGTGGCGCCGGGATAATCGCTCAGGTTGGTGATCTGCCAGGTATCGTGTATACCATCTCCATTGGGTGAGAAAGCATTGGGCACGGTAACGGGTTTTAATATTTTTACGGTCAACTGATCTTCTGCTGTACAATTGCCTTTTCCGGTGGCAGTAAGCGTATAGGTTTCATTATACATGGCTGCGAGCGTGGGGCGCAGCGCCTTATCATCATTTAACTGGTTGCCCGGCGACCAGCGGAATTGCAGTTCGGAGGAATCGTTTACTGTTGGATTGAATTGTATCAGGGTACCCTGCTGCACAACAAAGGAAGGACCGGCATCAATAACAGGTTGCAGGTATACGGTAACAGGTTGGGTGAATTCATCCGACTGGCAACCGGCTTCATTGGTCACCGTCAATGTTACATCGTAATAACCGTGTTGCTGATAGGTAATTACGGGATTTGATTGTGTAGATTGAGTACCATCCCCAAAATCCCAGTTCCATGCATGGATGGGGCTGGTGGGCGATTCACTTTCATCGGTAAACACGCTTGGCGCCCCCTGGCACAGAGAATCGGGCTCTACCGAAAAATGGGCTATGGGTTTGTTAAAAAAGGCGCTTAATATTTTGGTGGTATCATGCGCACAACCTTTTGTTGAGGTAGCGGTAAGTCGCACCTCGTAGGCGCCGGCCCGGGCATAGGTATGAGATGGATTGGGGCCAAAGGATACGGGACTTCCATCGCCAAAATCCCACTCATAACTCCATATACCACCGGTGGCAATGGTAGTCTGACTGGTAAACTCCGCCATACCTCCAGGCATACATACCGCTGCTGGCAGGCTGAAATCAGCAACCGGCAGCGGATGTACATGCACCTGGCTGGTAACCGTATCGCTGGCGCAACCCATGTCACTCACTGCCACCAGTTGTACGGTATAGGTTTTATATGTAGTATAGGATTTGGTAAAAACATTGCCATCGGCACGATCGTCGGTTGTACCATCCCCGAAATCCCAATGGCGGCTGGCAATGCTGCCCGAACTGATTGATGATTGATCGGTAAAGCTGGCCACCTGGTTCACACAAATATCCTGGCTGGCCGTAAAGGACGCAACGGGTTGGGCATACACGGTAATTTCGCTGCTCACGGTGGCCACGCATCCGCCCGAAGAGGTAAAGGTATAGGTAATAGTATGGGTGCCTTCCCCGGCCTCGGAGGGGTTGAACATACCCATGGCATTGGTACCCGGACCACTGTACACACCAGTTCCTGCAACGCCATTGGTTACTGTAGCCGCAGCAACGGATATGGGTGTTGTCACACTTGCACAAACAGCCGGCAATGCATCATAGGTCAGCAATGGAGTAATATTAAAAGTGGCTGCCACGGTAGTGTCTTTGGTACAGCCATTGGCCGTGGTTACACTGTATTGTATGGTATAATCGCCAAATTCATAGGTGTGCGTGGGATTGGCATCGGTTGATGTATTGGGATTGGCAGGCGTAGCATTGGCATCGCCAAAATTCCAGTTATGCGTTGTAATAGCCTGTCCATCGGGCGCGGTGGCGGTACTGGTAAACTGCACAATGCCGTCGGCAGGCAAACATCCGGCCGGATAGGTAAAGGCTGTATTAGGATTGGCATAAACGGTAACGGTAGTGCTACCGGTATCGCTGATACATAAGTCGCTCACCTTTACCACATGTTTGATGGTATAGCTGCCGTATCCGTCGAAATATTGGGTATGTGGTGTATCGGCATTTACAGTAACGGTATTGCCATTGTCAAAATCCCAGTACCAGCTTCTGATGGGCGCCGATCCTTCGTAACTGCTGTTATCGCTCAATACAATGCTGCCGGCTTCGCATACTACAGCACTGCTTGCTGAAATGCCAGCCACCGGCGGCGCATAAATGGTGATGTCCCGGGTGGAATCGCTTACACAACCATCTTCTGATATGGTGGTGAGTACAATGGGATGTGTACCCTGGGGCAACAGACGTTTTACCTGTAAGCCGCTGTCGGGTGCAGGGCCGGGGAAGGTCCACCTCCATTGTACTATTTTATATCCTTCGGCCGTGGTATCGGGACCGGTGAAGTAGATGGTATCGAGCGAACAGCCGGTATGCTCAAACGTGAAATCGGCCAGCGGTTTGCCTTTTACAATCACCTGGAATTTCACCGTTTCGGTATGATTACAGTTTTCAATAGTGGGGTGGGTAGATAGTACGGGTATCTCGAATGTATCTGCCATATGAAACGTATAATTTTGAGGCAGGGTATATTTATAATAGGGAACGCCTTTCACCAATACAGAATCAACAGGTACAGGATTGGTCATGGTTACATCTGTGTTGGGTGTAACTGCGGTACCCAGCTGGCTCAGACGCCAGACCAGATTGGTGGGTTTATAGGCAATAAGCATCGACAATTCCACCGGTGTATTGGCACAGGTAAAATCATGGCTGGTTTTTGTGGTGTCGAGTACATTGTGCAGAGCGCCAATCACATTCAGATTGTTGATGAGTGTGCCGGCATTGTAACCATAACTTTCTACAGGGCCAAGTCCGTAGGTAATGGCAGTAAATGCCGAATCGCTTTCCACAATACATTGCGCCTTGGCCGAGGGCCATCGTCTTACCACTACCGTATAACCGGGCAGGTTGGGATGCGGATAGGTATGGCTGAAACTGGCCACGCCATCGATGGTGAGCGAGTTCAACCCCGAATCGGGAATGATGAGGGTGAGATAATTGCTGTTGATAGACTCATCGGTATTCCGGTAAAAGCCAATGCGCTTAATGGCCTGTTCTATAGGACTGATATAGATCATTTCGGGATCGCCATCGCCACTGGTGTTAGCGCAGCTGCCCCCTGATGACGACATGTATTGCGCCACCATCACAGGTTTATCGGCTTCTATATAATCGGCGGTTTGAGAAAAATATTCATAGTAGGTATTGTTGATCAACGAGGCGGGATTCAGTTGCACACCATTCCTGTATACTTTGGTGGCGGGATCTTTTACTAGAATGCGGTATATATTCTCCATAAAACTACTGGCCGAACTGCTGTTGCTGGTAGGCGCTGTTAAATACCGTTTACCCCAGGCCTGTGAAGGAAAACATTGCTGCATAATGAAATCGCCACCGCTGCCCAGGTTACCGCAACCCAACGAGGTACGGCTGCTGCCGGCAAACACGGCAATGGGATGGCATTCGCCATCTGCATTGGCCACCGAACGGATGGTGCTGCCGGTGAGATCGCCCGAGAGCGAATTGGCAATGATCTGGTACGACTCTTTTGTATTCAGCGTAATGGTAAAGGGTACACCGGCCGGTTTATTGGTACGGGTCAGTACCGAGGGCGTGATCTCCACCACGGTATTGTCGTGCGAAGCCATTACATAGAAATAGGTATAGGCATTGGAATAGCTTTGCCTGTTATTGATGGTGGTATAGGTATAACCATAGGCCTCCACCGGGAACAGCATGGCGCCGCCTGAAGTAGCCGAACCAATATAATGTGCATACACAACAATGGGTGTAGTACTGGTAATATGAATGCCCTTGGTGTACAAACCCTCTCCCCCATTACCGCCAAACGATACGGGCAGGTCGTACAGGCGGCTGTCGAAAGTGCCGGCCTTGGGAATATAATCGCTCACCTGTACGGTTCCGGCGGGCACATTGTACACAAAGGTTCTGGTGGTGGCATTGGCATAACAGGTAACGGTTACGGTGGCATCTTCTTCGGCGCTCAGGTACAGCACCATTTCCTGCGAGTTCTTACAACCCGGACCACTGCAATCTCCGCCATTTTCATAATACCAGTGATAAGGATAACTTACCCAGAATTCCTTACCGCGGTTCGACAGGTTTTGTCCTGCACTGTACAGGTAGCTGAATAATACCAGAACCATTATTGTTACTATGCGCATCATAGGCTTATCTTATCAGGTTAATGGATCCTTTTCTTGTGATCATGGTGCCATCGTTCAGGGTTATGCGGCATACGTACATGTATACCCCGCTTGGCTGCAGCTTGCCTTTATAATAACCGTCCCACACATTTTGCTGGCTGCGGCTTTCATGCAGTTTTTCACCCCACTGATTGAATACCACGAAATGCAGTTCTTTGATTACATAACCATACACCTGCAGCACATCGTTCAGTCCATCGCCGTTGGGTGTAAAGCTGTTGGGAATGTATACGCCGTCGGGTGGCGTTTTGGCGCTAACAGGTTCCGATATCACATCTTCACAACCACCCAGGACTTTTACCATCAGGTTCACCGTTTGCACGGGCAACAAGCCGGCTACGGTATGGGTGAGCCCTGTGGGGCCCGATGAAGGTGTGCTCCAGTTCAGTCCATCGTTGGTAGACACTTCGTAACCCGAAGCATTGGGAACAGGCTCCCATTTGAAGCGCACCAGGTTCACGGCCAGTGAATCTACTTCCACGATGGGGGCCATGAGTACGGGCGCTACAACAGCCGTAACTTTTTTGCGCATTACGCTGCTGCAACCATCTTTCACGGCTTCTACATAGTAGGAAACAGTGCCGGTAATATTCGGTATATCGAAGCTAACGCCGGAGGCCACGACGGTACCACCCACCTCTTCATCGTACCAATGATAGGTGGCGCCGCTTACGGGATCTTTCACTTCAAAGCTGGCTGTTTCGCCGGCACATACACTCAGTGAATCGGTTACAACATCCACGGCCGGCGCTTCATTCACCTCTATGGGTTTGATGGTATCGCCCACACAACCGTCTGCACCAATTACACTCAGTTTTATTTCATAGGTGCCACCACTGTTGAATGTATATGTGGGGTTTTGCGTATCTGTACTGTCCATACCATTGAAGTTCCAGGTCCACCGGTTGATCACCACGCCGTTCGATGTGGTACCATCGCCATTGAACTGGGCAGGCGCTCCTGCACAACCACTGAAGTTCATGGAGAAGTCGGCCACAGGCGACTCAATTACATGCACCACCAGTATATTCTCCCGGCTGTTGTTGCAGCTTTCAAATGATGGATGGGTGAAGTATATTGGTACATGATAAGTACCGGGCTGGTTGAAGCTGTACTCGGCATCGATGGTGTATTTATAATACATTTCACCATTCACCTCCACACTGTCAACAGGCTGCGGATTGTTTTGCACCACATCCTGGTTGGGCCATAAATTCGGCACCTCGCTCAGTTTCCAGGTTAAACTATTGGGTTGAATAGGCAGCAGCAGGTTGAATTTGAATTTCGTTTTGCTGCAGGTATATTCACTCACGGCATTTACGGTATCGTAAATATTGTTGATAGAAGAAATGGCCTGCAGGTTCTTCACCAGGGTACCGGCATTGTAACCATAGCTTTCAGCGCTGCCCAATCCATAGGTAATAGCTGTAAAGGCAGAGTCGCATTCTACCGTGTGTTGTCCGGGGTTACCACCCAGGTCCAGCCGTACACAGGTATAACCAGTCAGGTAAGGATGTGCAAATACATCGGTAAAGGTGCTGACGCCGTCTACGGTAAGGCTGGGTAAACCGCCATCGGGTACAATGATGTTGATATAATTGCTGGTGATAGCCAGTTCTTCCGTGTTGTAGAAAGCCGCTTTTTTGATACCCTGTTCAACGGGGCTGATATAGATCAGTTCGGGGTCGCCAAAACCGCTGGTAGAAACACCCGGGCATCCGTTGGCGCCGCTCGACACCATGTATTGCGCCACCAGTATGGGTTGCGATCCTTCTACATACACCGCGCCATTGGGACCATTACCCCTGGTAGTACTGAACTCGTAGTACTTACCGGGAAGCTGGATGGAGGTATGCGGTAACAGGTTGCCGTTCACCCACACATCGGTAGCTGTATCTTTTACCATTACGCGGAACAGGTTGGAATTATATTCATTGGTACCTACGTCGCTGGCGGTGGCAAAGGCCAGGTATTTTTTACCCCATGCCTGGCTGGGGAATACCTGTTGTATCATATTATCGCCATTGGTGGTGTAACAAATGGCAGTACGGCTGCTGCCCGAGAATGCGGCAATAGGATAACATTTGCCACTGCTGTTGGGTAATGAGCGCACAATGGTACCGGTAAGATCGGTGCCCGAAGCGCCATTGATGGTGCCCATCACATTGTACACCTGGCCCCTGTTCAGCATCACGGTAAACGGTGTGTTGGCCGGACGGCCGCCTTTGGTAGTTACCGAGGGCGTGATCTCTACCAGGGTGCTGTCGTAATTGGCTATCACATAAAACCAGCTATAGGAGCCGGCGCCGCCGGTTGGATAATACTGGCTGCTGTTGAGCGATACATATTCATATCCATAGGTGCCCACGGGCAACAACATGGTGGCGCCGGAATTGGTTGTGGCATAAATATGCGCGTAGGCTACAATGGGCACATCGCTGGTGATGCTGATAGCCCGGTCGAACAAACCTTCGTCGGTGATACGCGCATCGCTTAAACCCGATTTAGGTATCAGATCGCTCACGGTAACGGTATTGGCGGGTATGGCGTAATGGCGTACCCAGTTGGTACCGTTGATGCGCACGGTTACATTGGCGGGCTCTTCAGCGCTCAGGTACAATACCATATCCTGGTCGTTGCTGGAGAAATTGTAGTGGTGACCATAAGCCACCCAGAACTGGGTACCGCGGTTGCTGCTGTCTTGCGAAGTGATGGGCGGTACAGATGGTTTGGGCGCTTTGCCATCGGTGAGACCGGTAAATTTATCCAGCGAATCAAGACCGGTTTGCGAAATCACATTGGCGATATCATCTACCACACTGGTGCTGTCTACCAGCCATTCGCCGGCGCTGTTGGTGCGGCCCAGTTTGATGATGGGCTCGCTGGCTATAAAGCCCTGCCAGGGATCGATATAAAACTGTTGTATGCTGTAGTTGAAGGGGCCATCGGGTGTTACATCTACATCGGTGTAGAAATACATATGGTCCTGCCCCGGCGCCAGGCCTGGCGGCACCACCCCGGAATACCTGCGCACTTCAATACTGGTGGGTACGGTAGATGCAGGCGCCCAGTTGATCTTCATCACGGTATCGGTACCAAACATAAATGCCTGTTCCACACCTGGTGCGGGGGTGGCGGGTATGGCTGGTAATACAGGTGGTATGGAAGTGGGCAGGAATTCATAAGCGCCCAGGTCGGGTACACCGGCTGTGAGCGTGGCAGGCCGTATGCTGTCGTTGATGTCGCGGTCGTTGTCCTCTATTTGAACGCCGCGGCCATGCATAGCCCATACATCGGCACTGGCCACATCGGGTCGCAGGTCGCTGTCACTCACAAAGGCAGGTTTGTACACGATGGAATTGATATCCTGGTCGAATGTGGCACGCCAGGGATGAATGTCTGCGTAATCATTACCATCGCCATCAATCAACACATCGCCCGATGTGTACAGCATATTGTAGTCGCTGTAAATATGATTGGGATCGGCTACATAATAGGCCACACCGCCGCCATTATGGGCAAACACATTGTTCCTGATATTTACCACGCCATTGGGCGCCGAGAACAGGCTTATATAGGCGGCATAATTGGTGGAAGAGGTGGTAGTGCTGCTGCTGTTCACAGAATTGTTATAGCAGGTTATAGCACTACCTCCATTGATGTACAAGCCATATGAACTGCTGGTACCGGTATTTTTAACGGTCACTACGTTGTTACGCAGTTGCTGGTAGCTGGCATAGCTGTCGCTAATACCATATATGGTACCGGTTACACCGGTTACAGCCTTAACCATATTGCCCTTCATTTGACCCGGGTTGGTGAGCGAAGCATCGCCATACTGGAAATAAATACCGCGTTTGGTGCCCGACACATTGGCTATTTCCACCTGGTTATAATTTACCTGGTAAGCCGAATCGCTTTCATAGATATACAGGCCGCTTACATCGGATGTATTGGTAGTAGTGAGTGTTACCTTGTTCCTGTTGATGGCAAATGCATTGGTATAGTATATATACATACCATGCTGGTAGGTGCCGCTGACGGTATTGCTGTCTATTACCTGTTGCGGAATACGCTGGCCGCTGCTGCCCTCGAAATGAATACCGTTCGATCCGCCACTAATGGTATTGCCTTTGATGACGTTGTTGACGCCGGTAATATCATCAGCAAACACCACGGCCAGGTTATTGGAGGTAGTGGTTACGGAAGGCGCTGTTAAAATACAGTTCACAATACTGTCGTAAGCAGCTGTTCCGGCAAATTCCACTACCCTGCCATAACTGTTGTTAACCGATACGATAGACAGGTTCCTGTACGTGAAAAAGCTGGCGCTGTCGAACTTCAACACATAATTGGCGGTATTGCCGGCATCATAGGTAAGTATTACCGAGGCAGCATCGCCATTGGCGCTTTGGAAGGTAACCCTTGCATCGTGGCCCGCGCCATAGATGCGGGGTATGCGTATTTGTTCGGTATAGGTGCCCGGCGCTACATTGAAGTATACATGACCGGTGATACCACATTCCAGGGCGGCTACTGCCGATGCGAAGGAAGTGAAATTGGTGGCACCGGGCGCCTGTCCCGGGTCGATGGTATAGGTACCGGCCAGGAATGGCGGGTTCATTACCACTTCCACTGGTGTTGAATAAGACGTATCGCCACATACCACTTTACAACGGAAGAAATTCTTCATGCTGAGTTCGGTGCTGAACTCTTTTACATAGCGTATGTCGCTGATATCAGTCCAGGGACCGGCAGCGCTGGAGGCGGCCTGCCATTGATAGGTTTGGTTACCACCACTGGTATTGCCGCTCAATGTTAATTGTATGATGGCGCCCAGGCAAATTCCCGAACTGGGGTTGGCCACAGAAGCACCTGCCACAGGCGGGTTCACGCAGGGCGGTATGGCAAATTCATAGGCGCCTATATCGGGTGTGGCAGCGCTTCTGGCCACATCCAGTATATCTGAATCGATGCCTGCCGGTGTGCCGCCGTTATCGAGCGGAGATACCACGGGTGTAAAATTGAAAGTCACGGCCGGGTCGGCATATACGGGATCCATGCTGATGCTGTGTGCATCCTGGCTGGTGGCTGCCTGCCAGTCGGCCAGGGTACTGCGATTGGCGCCGTTGTAACCTACCCAGGTGGTATTGGCGCTGCCCACTACATGATAGTCGTTATAATCGGAAATATAACTGGTAGACGAGGTGGCCATATAAATGGCATGTCTTGTTCCACTGCCCGACCGGCTGATGGTAATGATGTTGTTTTTGTATTCAAGGCCACTGGCATCGCCGGTTTGATAGATACCACGTGTCCAGTACGAGGTAGCATGTGTGCTGCCCTGGTAGTCGAGCGAAATGGTATTATGATAATATCGGGCATTATCTGAACCGGAATTATACAGGCCATACACATCGCCATTTCCTTCCGCGTTATAGAACAGGTTATTGCTGATGATATTCGGCGTGGTTTCGGCAGCATCTGCACCTGTAAAATAAACACCATAGAAATAGCTGGTGCTGGTGGGGTTGGCGGTAAATGGATGATGTATGCGGTTCTTCGATACACGTAAATTGTTGGTGGCATTGGAAGCATAAACCGAATAGCAGGTACCCAGGGTTGTGCGTGTTGGCCGGCTGATATCGTTCTTTTCTATCAGCGTATTGGTAGTATAGGATGTATAAATACCATAGCTGTAAAAATCGAGTATGGTATTGTTGGTAAACCGGTTATCCCTGAGCGGGTTGGCGGCATTGCCCACCAGTGTAATAGCATAATAACCGCCGTGGATGGTATTGCCATCGAAGGTATTTCCATCGCATAAGGTATTACCGGACGTGGTGGTGCCCGATTCTGTACTATTGATCACAATACCGGCATAGTTGGACGACGAGCTGTTGTCGGGCACACGAATGCTGCATTTACGGAATGTATTGCTGTCGGCATTGTTGATCAGTTGTACGCCATAGCCATAGCTGCCCGAACCGGTGGCATCGATGACCAGGCTGTCGAAGGTCACAAAATCGGTTCCACGCAATTTGATCACCGCCCGTTCGTCGGTATTATTGGAACTGAAGGCAATGGTAGCGCCGTTACCCAGGAAGGTAATGGTATTGACGGCCGTTGCACCCGGAATGGAATCCAGGATAAGCTGCTCGTTGTATACACCGGGGGATACTTCAAATACCACTGGTCCCGCAATACCGCATTTCATAGCTTCCCGAGCTGCGTCGAAGCTTACATAGTTGCTGGCGCCTGAACCTGCCGGATTGATGGTATAGGTACCGGCCGGCAAACGGGGTGTTACTTCCACAAATACCGGCGTGGAATATTCGGTAAATCCTGAGCAGGTGACCGCACAGCGGTAATAACCGGAACTTTGAATGGTAATTACGGTATCAGGTATCACCAGCACATTACCCAGATCAGTATAAGGACCGGCAGCATCTGTGGCCACCTGCCACTGGTAGGTTTGTTGTAAACCCAGTGAGTTATCGGTAAGCGTTAGTTGCACTTTCGATTCGGCGCATACAGGCGTTTGGCTTACATGCGTAACACCGGGAACAGGCGGCGCCGTACAGGGTGGCGGTGTAAATTCATAGGCGCCTATATCGGGCGTGGTAGTGCTGCGTGGCATCCCGGTAATATCGATGGCAATACCCTGGGGCGTACCCAGGTTATCGATGGATGCGCTTACCGGGCGATAATCGCCGGCAACCGGGTTGGTAAATACCGGATTGATGGTAACACTGTTGGCATCCTGACCCAAAGCAGTTTGCCAGTCGGGCAAGGTAGCGCGGTCGGCTGTTATAAAGCCGATATTACGATTACCGGTAGCAGATGCAATATATAAGTCGTTGCGGTTCGACTCGATGGTGCTGGTTGCCGTATTAAAATACAGGGCGTATTTTGAACCGGCGCCACCCCTTGTTATGGCAATTATATTGTTACTGAAAATAATTCCATCGGCCTGCGTGGTTTGGTAAAAGCCCCTGGCCGTATGGCTGGTGGCAGAGCCGGTAGCCGCTCCATCCAGTACAATGGTATTATGGTAATACAGCACATTGTCGGAACTGCTATTGTACAATCCATATACATCGCCGTTACCGGTGAGATTATAAATGAGGTTATTGTTCACATAATTATCCAGACCGGTCAATGCATCTACCCCCGTAAAATAAATGCCATAGAAAGTGCTGGTGCTGCCGGCATCGCCGCCAAAGGGGTTGGTGATGCGGTTGCGTGTAAGGCTGAGACGGGCACTCAGATTGGTAACATAAATGCCATAACATGTAGATACCGTGCTGCGTGTTGGCCGGGTAATAAGGTTACTATCTATGAGGGTATTGAAGGAACCATAAATATAGATACCATACGAGTAAAAATCCTGCACGGTATTGCCCACAAAGCGGTTGGTGCTGTTGGAAGCCGTATTGCTGGCTACCAGGGTAAATCCATAGTAACCACCGGTAATGGTATTACCCGTGAAAGTATTGAAATCGCAACTGGTAGAGCCGGTGCCTGTAGCAGACGTATGGGAACTGCTCACCACCAAACCGGCGAATGCCGTAGAAGTGGAAGTAGTATTTACATGGATGGCACAATTCCTGATGGTATTGGAATCGGCATCATTGATAAGTTGTACGCCAAAAGCCTGCGAAGTACCAGAGGGCTCAATTACCAGGCTGTCGATAATGATATGATCGGCGCCGTTCAATTTAATGACAGCCCTTTCGGCGCTCACCGTTGTATTGAAAGTGATGGTATTACCATTGCCATTGAAGGTAACTGTATTCACACCCGATGCACCCGGTACGGGCTCCATCACCAACTGTTCGTCATAAGGACCGCTGCCCGGCGCCACATTGAACACCACGGGCCCGCTGATGCCGCATTTGATATAACTGTATGCTTCGTTAAAGGAATGGAATACCCCCGGTGCGGTGGAATTTTTATCGATGGTAAATACGCCGCTCACCAATGAGGGCGAAGTAACCTGCACCGCCGAAGAATTGGCCGAACTGCCCGATGCAGAACAAGTAACCACACAGCGGTACCAGGAACTTTCCGACTGCGAAGTGTTTAAAGAAGAATGGGTAGCCCCGGCAATATTGGTCCAGTTTACATTGTCGGTGGACGATTGCCACTGGTAGCTTAAACCCGAAGCCACGGTGCTGCCGCTCAAGGTGAGCGTAAAGGGTTCATTCAGGCAAACAATCGTTTTATTGGTATTGGCGGCGCCTGCATCGGGTGCGCCCGTACAGGGCGCTGCAGGCGTCCAGTTAAAAATGATATTGGGCCGGGTAGTAGTGCCACCCGAGTTATTGGTAGAAGTCACGTCGCACAAGCTGCCTGAATTGTCGGCCCGATAGGTATTGGAAGCATTGAAGGATAAATTTTCTGTCCAGGGTACAACCGCATTTCCTGTCCAGAAGGTTTCCGAATCATTAACGGGATCACCGTTGCACATTTCCACAACAATATTGTCTATACCGTTCCAGAAAAAGGGCGTAATCGTAAAAGTATTGATACCCAGCACCGGCGTATAATCTACCGGGCCATATACCGTTGTAGTGCCCGGGATCCAGTTATCCAGGTCCAGTGAGTTGGCCGATGTGGTGCCTATTTTGAATGTTTGTTTGTGCAGCGCAAAATGCGGCGATGTGTTGGTACTGGTAGCCAGGCTCAGCACATTGAACTTAATGGCATTGATATTGCCCGGTCCCATACCCGCTGCTATCAGCTCCGATGCGCGGAACAGGTATTGCGCCCGGGCGCCCTCGTAGAAATCCTGCAAGGGACAGGGGTATGTAGTATTGCTATTACCAGTGGTGCCTGTACCGATGGCAATATCCACCTGCGCATTCAGCTTAAAAGCCGAGACCAGCAAAATGGTCAGCAACAATTGGGAGTACCAGTTTCTCATGAAAGCAGTATTTATAGATTTATAATTTTTATAATCGCCAGCTCGCCCATGTTTTGGCGTCCTTTGCACTTACCATATCGAATGTATTTTCCCCGGTTTGTACAAACCAGTATCCATAACTATCGTATAACTGTACCCGCGTTTGGTGCGCTGGTCCGGATGCAGGATACTCCCCTACTGTGAGATCGCCCAGGTAACGGAACAAAACTTTTCCATCGGTCCTGAATTCGATATTCTGCGCGGTTCCATAGTACAGATCCAGCGCATTGAAGGCAGGGAAATAAAAGAAAGGCGTCAGCACATCGAAGGCGGGGCCAGTTTGCGGTTGTATACCCGGCCAGTATACCAGATAGTAATAACGAGATGTATCTGTTTGCAGACTGCGCAGGTTAAAGGCATCATCCATTCCGTTCACATGAAAACCATTGGGCGAAAACCAATACCGGCCCAGGTCAACGGCCATCTGCCACCATCTTTTGCCAGCCTGTGTATCGGGATGAATGGGCTGTATGGCACCGGCCACCGAGCCCGGCTTACCGCCCACCTGTACCTGCAGGGTGCCGGTAGCACCATTCCAGGCGCCCGTGGTAAACCCCGTGATATCCCCTACAGGATGGGTGAATGCAATGCCACCGGGCACATAGTAATAACCGGTTGTAACAGTTTGGGCATTGCCCGATGCATCGATCCAGTTGAACCGGATTTGTTTGAACAGGGTATCTACGCGTATCTCATACTGCATGCCTTCATAGGTCAATCGCTTGAAATAGTGGAGTATTTTATCCAGGCTTTTGAGCGAATACTGCGCCTGTTGAATCAGTTTGTTTTGCCAGGCGGCCTGGTCCTGTGCAGTGGCTTTTTTTAAAGTGGCTTTGCTTTGATTAAAGCGGCCGGTCAATGAAATATGATCCTCTGTTACCGAATCGATGGAGAATTCAAAATCCGACACCAGCCCACTGCCATAAAAACCACCATTCACACGGGCATCGGGATCGGCCAGCAAATGTATGTAAGAATAAGTATCGAATAAAAGACTGGGCTGTTGCAGGGCTTTCAGGCGGTAGCTGCTTTCACGGCTTACACTGGCCGTAACGGAATCAAAATCGCTGTACATCACCACCCGGTTGCTGTCGTTGAAACGGAAATAAAAACCAAAGGTGATGCCGATGGCTGTTTCCAGGGTAGCGTTCCAGCCGTGGGGGGCGCCGGTCAATACCTGCTGGTAGCGCTGCAATGCTTCGTTCAATCGCTCATCGGGCGATTGATTGAATATGGGCTCGCTTTCTTTCCGGCATCCCGCAACAGCAATAGATATACATACGAAGTATGTAAAATACTTTTTCATAATCATGTTTTTGTTAGTAGCGCTATTTGATCAGTTCATCCACCGCTTTTCGCACACGCGTTTGCAAACTGTAAAAGTCAATGCCCCACACATCCTTGAAATAAGCCACTACCATGGCTTCTTTCTGCCGTAAGCGATCACGCGCCTGCTCCTGGGTAGTGCCATTGATGCTGGTGCCCGGCGGAACAGATGCCACGATTCTGTCGAAGCCTGCCTGCCCCTCGGTGAGCATCATCGAGATCATTTCAACAAAATCCTCATCGGGGGCCGACATGGCGTAGGCAGTAACAAATCCATCGCGACGGGCGCCGGCATCAGACACATTGTTCCAGTTGGCTGTATACAAACCGGGGGTGATACGCTTGTAATCCTGCGCGTACATTACATTCTGGTGAAGGATATGACCAAACTCATGTTCTATGGTATGGAACATCATTTTGATGTTCGTGGAATCAGACAGCTGGTAACCGGGCATGCCTTTGGTGCGGAAATCGTTCAGCACATACAACACTACCTTTCGACCGCCCTCGGCAGTGCCCAGTGTAATGGTGCCATCGGTATTCCAGCTGGCGCTGCCGCAAAGCACAAAATTCTTGGGACAGTATTTCCTGATAAAGGGTGCACCCGCTTCAGCGATATAGGTATCGAGCCATACCTTTTTTACCGCTTCCAGTACAGGAATGATCTTTTCTTCCATGGGCGGCACCAGATTCTTGTTCAGCTCCAGTTCAAACTGATCCCATTTATATTTGACGGCTATGTTGAAGGGTTCGGTTAAATGGTCGTCTATCCAATGGTCTATAGGACCTTTCACCCATTCGTCGCCCCCCAGGCCGGGTATGTTGTCAACAGATCCCAGCTCGTCTTCTTTTTTGCAACCTGCCAGGAGCGCGATATAAAGGATGATCAGGAAGAGGTTTTGTTTTTTCATAATCAGGTTTATTTTCAATGGCACGGCTATCTTGGATTTTGTTCTATGCCCGCCATTTTTGCTTTATCGGGTATCTGGAATACACGGCGTGGATCATCTCGCTCCAGGGTCGATTTCCAGCCAAATACATCACGGTGCTCCACGGGAATTTTCAGGCGCGCCAGGTCGAACCAACGCATACCCTCCTGTACAAACTCGGCACGCTTGAAATCGAGAATAGTAAGCAAAGTGGCCAGTTGCACATTGGAAACGCGGTAATAATTCGCCATCCTGGTGGCAGTGATGGTATGTGCCCCGGCATCGTAATTGAAAATGCGGGTACTGGCATAGGCGTTCAGATCTTTCAGGGCTTCATTCATCCGGCCCAGCATTATATAGGCTTCGGCGCGGTTAAACAATACTTCTTCTGTGGTAAACAAGGGCACCATCACATAGGGATAACCGATCTGCGCATTAACCGAAGCACGCACAAAATACTCATTGATCTTGGGCATCATATAATTGTTGGTGCCAATGGTGTACAACTGGTAGTTAAACACCCAGGTGCCACCGGTTACATTCGGTCCCAGAATGATATCGGCCAGCACGGCATCCATACCATACTGCACGCTGAAATAATTCCTGCCCCATAACGATTGTGTTTCCACCAGCAACAGGTTGGCCGGCTCGGTGGCTTTGGCATAACGCGACCATAGTTCATTATAGGTTTGTGTATAATAGGCACTGTTCCAGGGACGCAAACTGGCAGTGATATTGCTATTGGGAAATACCTCGTTAGCATGCTCTATTACCTTATCATAATTTTGCCGGAACAGGTAAAAACGGCTGGCAAAGGCATGGGCGGCTGCTTTGGTAAAATGATAACGCGGAACGCTGTACAGTTTATCGTCGATAAGCGGCAGTCCTTCCAGCAGATCTTTTTCGATCATATCGTATACATACTGCACCGTTTTACGATCGTAGTTGGCAAACACTACTTTTTCGGGCGATAGCACATAGGGTATGCCGGGGTCCTGCGAGGCCGTGGCTGCATCGTATATTTTTGAGAAGAAGGTCACCAGCATAAAGTGTGCATAGGCGCGCGCCACCAGGGCCTCTCCTTTTTGTGCCCGGTAGTTTTCGGGATCGGGTGCTTTTTCACAAATATCCAGTGCCTGGTTAGCGGCGGCAATAGCGGTGTAGCAGGCATTCCAGTAAAACTCGGGCGAATCTTCCTGGTCGTCGTTCACATCGATAAAATGAAAGGGATCGATATTGGTTCTTTCCTGGGTGCCGATGCCTTTATCGGCCACGTTGTCGGAAATTGATTCGCAAAAAGCCATGTAGTTAGCCTGCGGATAGGCAGTAGACAACAGTTGCGCTACTTTTTCCGGTGAATTCAACACAGCCCGGTTATCGGGAGCTTGTTCCAGGAATTTTTTGCAACCTGTTGTAGTGACAACAACAGCGATAAGGATTAATAGTTTATTGTTCATAATCTATGGTTGGTATTTCGCCCGCCTTCGCTGAAGCTACAGCGGGCAAGGCCTTCTTATATTCCCACTTTCACCGACAGCGTAAACTGTTTTTGAATAGGCTGCGCCACACCACCTGCATTAAAAAACTCAGGGTCCTGTCCATTCAATTTTTTATCGGCATATATTAACCAGGGATTTACTACGGCAGCGGTTACACTGGCCATACTCAAATGCGCGCGTTGCAACCATGTAGACGGTACGCCATACGTAAGCGATATGGTCTTCACCCGTACAAAATCGCCCCTGGCCACACGCTCGGTGCTATAGTTGTAATTGTTGTATGGATACGAGCCGCCCAAATGAGCCTGCGCCAGCAAATCGAGCATGGAGGGTATGGGCGTCATCTTTTCTTCGCCCGGCATCACCCAGCGATCGTAAAATTCTTTGGGCATAGCATCCAGGTCGGAATAAGTGGTTTTAAAGGCAGGATACAAACGTACTTTGTTACCGGCCTGGTAAGTAATAAATACATTCAGCGAAAATGAGCGGTACTGGAAGGTATTGGAAAAGCCGCCGGTGATGGTGGGATCAACGGGACCTTCATACACCAGGTAGGCAATGTCATCGTCCTGCAAATACACATCGCTGCTGTTCTTTCCTTCCTGGTTGATAAAAGTGGGCCGGCCGGTATAAGGGTTCAAACCATTGTATTGAATAGAAAACAAACTGCGCACGGGATAGCCCTTCGTATTACCACCCTCGGCCACTACCAGGTCAAAAATGCGTGGGTTGTTTTCGGCTTTGGTAATGGAGGTAGTGTTGTAACCAAAGGTGGCCGTACTTTTCCAACTCCAGTCCTTATTTTTAAAAATGGTACCACTCAATAATACTTCCATCCCCTTCGATTTCAAATCGGCATAATTGGCCGCCTTTTCAGGCTCGCCGCCAATGGCCGAAGTTTTGATAAGACTGATAAGATCGAAACTGGTACGTTGGTATACATCCAGGCTCATGGTTAGCCGCCTATCGAACAAACCGGCATCCAGGCCCAGGTTGGTGGTATAGAGTTTTTCCCAGGTGAGATCGATATTCTCCAGGTTCACCAATTGGATCACCGATTCCACTTCCGATAAATAAGGTCTGCGTGTATTGATATTACGCAACACGATGCTGGAGTTGGTAGCAGGGCCCATACTGGCCGTAAGACCATAGCTGGCGCGCAGGGTGAGATAATCTAACAGCCGCTGGTTCTGCATAAATGCTTCCTGGTCTACATTCCAGGAGCCGGCCACACTCCAGGTGGGCAGCCAGCGTGCGCGGCGCGATTGCCCCAGCCTGTTACTGCCATCGTAACGCACCGTGCCGGTAAGATTATATTTCAGATCGTAGGAATAACTACCCGATGCATACAAGGCCACAAAACGATCATAGTCTTTGCTCATGCCGTAGTAGGGAAAATTATTCTCGATGGTTTGTTTCAAAATGCGGTAGTCAATGAATGGGATTCCGCCGTTCTCGTATTGATAGCCATAACCGGTGCTGGAAAAATTCTGCCGGTCGGCATATTTCACCTGCTGACCGCCCAGTATGTTAAACGTATGTTTGTCGTTGAATGTTTGGGTATAATTCAGGCTGTTCCTGAAATCAAAATTCACCAACATATCTTCGGTGCGATTATAAAAACCTCCATATGGCAAAACTACTTCCGGTTCGGCTTCCGGATTATCGGGATCGCGGTAGAGGAAGCGGTTGGCGCGCCGGATAGAAGTAGTACCCGCCGACCGGTAAGCTTCGGCCATATTCGCATTTTCCCTGATCTGGTGCTCGCGGGTGGATTTTACATAACGCATGGCGCCTACAAATTCATAACGCAGGTTTTTCCAGATCTTGTAATCGAGATTGGCCTGCAAACGCAGATCAATCACATTCAGATCGATATAATTATTGCGCAGTTCATGTATGATATTAAAGGGCGCGAAATTTCTTCTGATAAATTCAAGCTGGCCTTCTTCATCATAAGCAGTTAATGTACGGCTGGTATTCAGGGCAAAGCTGAAAGGATTGATATCGAAATCACGATCAAACTTACCCTCCACCGGGTTGCTGTTGCGTGCCAGGGCACCGGGGGCACGTTGCTGCCTTACAGAACCTACCGTAGCAAACCCGGCCGACAGCCGGTCGTTGAATTTGTAATTGTTGCGGTAGTTGAGGGTGTAGCGGTTTACGCGGTCGGCAATGGTCCAGCCATTGTCTCCATAATAACTGGTAGAGAAATAAGACTGCGAGCGGTTTGTACCCGAGGATACCGCCAGCGAATGTTCCTGCATAAAGTTATTGCGGAACAATACATCGAACCAGTTGGTATTGGCCAATGCATATCTCGACAAAAACTTTTTTCTTTCTTCCGGTTTGTTCAACAGGGGAAACTCGTCGTTGTCATCGGCATTCATCAGGTCGTACATTTTTCCGTACACGCCATAATTGGCCTGGTCAAGAATATTAGGCCCCAGAATGCCTTTTCTTTCCAGCTCGGCCAGCACCGACATTTGCTGGGCCGAGTTCATAATATTAAATCCGGTATAGGCAGGTTTTAATTGTGTACTGTAATTGCCTGTATAGGTAACTGCAATTTTACCGGCCTTTCCTTTTTTGGTGGTGATCACCACTACCCCATTCATGGCGCGTGCGCCATACAGGGCGGTGGCGGCGGCATCTTTCAAAATATCGAAGCTCTCAATATCGTTGGCATTTAAACCGGCCACCGCCGATCCCAACAAGGTGGTAGGGTCGCCGCTGGAAAGCTGGTCGTTGCTGATGTTCACAATGTCTTCCAGTACCACACCGTCTACCACCCACAGCGGTTTGTTATCACCGTTGATGGAGGTGGCGCCGCGAACGCGAATCTTGGGCGCCGTACCAAATGTGCCCGATACGTTTTGAATAGACACGCCGGCGGCCCTTCCTTCGAGCATCCGGCTTACATCAGTTACACCCTGAATCTTTATATCGTCGGCCTTTAACCGGGTGGCTGCACCTGAGAATTTGTTTTTATCGATGTTCTGAAAACCGGTGACGATGACCTCCGACAACACCTTTTCTTCTTCGTTCGATAACCGGATATTCAAAAACGGCTGGCCGCGGTACAGCACTACTTTCGGCGCCTTGCCCACATAAGAAAACCGCACGCTGTCGCCTGGCTGCACCATTAATACAAACTCTCCTTTGGCATCGGTAAAAACGCCTTTGTGATCGCTGAGGTTTTCCACCGATACCTGGCCCAGGGGCGCATTTTCTTCCTTACCTATCACTTTGCCTTTTAAACGGGAAGCAGGCAACGTGTCTGCCGTTGCCTGCGGTACGGGCTTTACTTTACTGGTTTTTCCTTCTTTCTTTTTATCGATGGCTTTGATGATGATGATGTAGTTTTCGGTGATTCGGTAACCGAGGGAACGGCCGCGCAACAGGCTTTGCATTACTTCATCCAGTCTGGCTTCTACAAAGTTTACGCTCACTTTATCTTTATCGTTAAAAAGATCGTTGGCGTAAAACACAATAAAGCCGGTTTGTTTTCGAATGGCCATAAACACATCACTCAGGGTGGTACGCTTAGCCTGTAGCGTTATTTTGAATTCCTGTTTGGGAACTGCTTTTGTTGTCAGGGGTAATGTGGGAAGAATAACCGCTGCAATCAGGGATATCCAAAACAATTTCATTACCCGGATACTGTGGGAACAATGTCCGGCGGTGAATCTCATAAAACAAGTAGTTTATATATTATAGACAAGCATCTGAAAAAAAAGGGTGACAGCAGGTGAACGAATTTTTTTATTTTTATTAAACGTTTAAACGCCGAAGGGGCCGGGTGTTACCCGGCCCCTTCGGCGTTTAAACTATATCTTCGTTTTTTGTTGTGCGTTAGTTCCTGCTAATAATGATCTTACCCTTTTTCCACTCGTACCTGATATATCCTGTGCTGGTCAGCAGATCCAGGAAATTGTCTACCGGCTTGTTCCTGTTCAGGGCGCCGGTAAAGCGAATATCGGCCAAACCGGAATCTTTTAATATTACCGGTACATCAAACCATCGGCGGGCAATGATGGTAATATCGTGCAGCTTTTCGTTCCTGAAATAATAAAGGCCCTTCATCCAGGCCAGTGCAGTTTGTTCATCAAATTTTTCTTTATTCAATGTATTACTACTGTTATCCGCCACCACCGCTTCACCGGGTTCCAATGTTACCTGCAGACCTTTTTCGTTCTGCACCATTACTGAACCCGTTACCAGGGCAATCAAACCCGTTTCCCGTTCATAGGATCGTACATTGAATTCGGTGCCCAGCGCTTTTACCGAAATGCCGTTTACTTTTACCACAAAAGGCTGCTCCGGTTTATGGGCCACTTTAAAATAGGCCTCTCCCATTAGCTGCAGTTCCCTTTGTACGCCAGTAAACGACAGCGGGAATCGCAGTTCCGATTCGGCATTGAGCCACATTTCGGTGCCATCGGCCAGTTGTAAATTGAATGTTTTACCAGCCGGCACCGTGATGGTGTTCATGGCGCCCGGGCTGATATTCCATTGCTGCGCCCTGCTTAACCATTTATTACCCGAATCGGGATGCAGGGTTTGGCCATTGGCCAGTTGTATAGAAACCGATTTGGGCCCTGGAGTACCTTGCCGGAACCAATCTGTAAACAGGTATACAGAGACGAGGATAATGCCTGTAACAGCGGCGGCCATGGCCACACGCATCCAGCGCACAGATCCACTTTTTGGTTGAACGGCTTCCGCTTCAGGTGCTGCCGTTGCCGGCGTTGTTTGCAATTCGACCCTTTGCTGTAACCTTTGCCAGGCAGCGTCTGCATCGAACGAATTTTCGAAGCTCACTGCATTGCGCATAGCATAAACCTGTTGCATCTGTTGCCATAGTTGCTCCACCTCGTGGTGCCGGGCTATCAGTTGTTTCAGCCTGGACTCGTCTTCATCCCCGATCTGACCAGTCAGTTTATCTATGATAAGTTGCTCAACATCATTCATATCGATAAAATTGTTCATGGCAAGAAGACTAAATGAATCATCAGGGCACTTA
>Ga0065721_10048893_pt1 | contig 63900 bp, 52 predicted proteins | sample Mesricmetagenome_FD_59108 | JGI IMG/M metagenome (GOLD analysis project Ga0065721, IMG submission 59108) | Mesophilic microbial community from rice straw/compost enrichment Sample: eDNA_1 v2 (version 2) | ecosystem: Engineered > Solid waste > Grass > Composting > Bioreactor | place: USA: Davis... | reverse complement strand
AATGAGGTGGCCCTTAAACCAGCGGCGGCGGCAAAAAATGGGATGGTTTTTTCGTATCTCGATGAGCCGGCGCGTAAATGCCAGCAACCCGTCATCGGCCTGCGACCAATCTATCCAACTGATCTCGTTATCCTGGCAATAGGTATTGTTATTTCCCTGTTTGGATTGGCTGATCTCGTCACCCGAGCGCAGCATGGGCACGCCTTGCGATAAAAGCAGGGTGGTAAGGAAATTTCGTTTCTGCCTGGCGCGCAACTGGTTCACCCCTTCATCATCCGTGGGTCCTTCGGCGCCACAGTTCCATGAGCGGTTATGGCTTTCCCCATCGTTGTTGTTTTCGCCATTGGCTTCGTTGTGTTTTTCGTTGTACGAAACCAGGTCGTGCAGGGTGAAACCATCGTGCGCCGTGATGAAATTGATGCTGGCGGTGGGGAATCGGTAATCATTCTTATACAGGTCGGCGCTGCCAGTAAAACGTTCGGCAAATTCTGCCAGCACACTGTCGGCGCCGCGCCAGTAGTCGCGCATACAATCGCGGTAAAGACCGTTCCATTCGGCCCAGCCGGGCGGGAACTTACCTACCTGGTAACCGCCTTCGCCTACATCCCAGGGTTCGGCAATGAGTTTGGCCTGCGAAATAACCGGGTCCTGGTAAATGATATCAAAAAAGGCGCTCAGCCTGTTTACGTCGTGCAGCTCACGGGCCAGGGTAGCCGCCAGGTCGAACCGGAAGCCGTCGATCTGCATTTCGGTGATCCAGTAACGCAGGCTATCCATGATCAGGCGCAGCACACCAGGCAGGTTGGCATTGAGGGTATTGCCGGTGCCCGTGTAATCCATATAATACCTTTTGTCTTCGGTAAGCCGGTAATACGAGGCGTTGTCGATGCCGCGGAAAGAAAGGGTAGGACCCATATGGTTGCCTTCGGCGGTATGATTGTACACCACATCCAGTATTACTTCAATACCTGCCTTGTGCATTTCCTTTACCATGTTTTTAAACTCGGTCACCTGCTCGCCTCTTTTGCCGCTGGCCGAATACCTCACATCGGGTGCAAAATAACCGATGGTATTATAACCCCAGTAATTGGTGAGTCCCTTTTCCACCAAATGCCGGTCGGCCACAAAATGATGCACAGGCATCAGTTCCACGGCGGTAACACCCAGCTCTTTCAGGTATTGAATAGAAGCCGGATGCGCCAGGCCCGCATAAGTACCTCTCAGCTCTTCGGGTATATTGGGATTGCGTTTGGTAAATTCCTTTACATGCAATTCATAAATGATGGAACGGTCGTAGGCGATCCTGGGTTGTTTTGAATCTTCCCAATCAAAAGCGGCGTCTACTACAACCGATCTTGGAATAAACGGCCCGCTGTTCAAATCACTATAGCTCAGGTCTTCGCCGGGGTCGCCGATCTTATAACCAAAATTGGCATCATGCCAGTCGATGGTGCCCGAGATGGCCTTGGCATATGGATCGAGCAATAATTTATTGGGATTAAAACGATGGCCGTTTGGGGGATCGAAGGGACCATACACCCGGTAGCCATAGAGCTGACCGGGTTTCAGATCGGGAATGTAAACATGCCAGATATGATGTTCGCGTTCCAGCATTTTTATTTTGATGTGTTCTGTTTCCGCATCGAGGTTGTCGAACAGGCAGAGTTCTACCTCTTCTGCATTTTCGCTGTACAGGGCAAAATTCACGCCTCTTCCATCATAAGTGGCGCCTAACGGGAACGCTGTACCGGGATAGACCTGGAATGCGGCGGTGGTTTTTTTTATTGCAGGTTTTTTGACCTTGGTATCCTTGATCATAAAAATATATTTACAGGCTTTGCCCGGTAAGCAGGGCAACCGGGAAAGCGTTAAAAACAATATCGAGTGGTAAATCTTTTTGTGTTGTAAAGGTTTCACCGGTGAATTCGTTGGTAAAGTTCACGGGTGAACCCGCCGGCAGGGAGATGCAGCAACCTGTCCATAATTCGCTGTTGTTGCCGGGTACCATCACTGTATTCAAAACCGGTGCCGCTATTATAGCCCATTGGTTATCGTAACGCCGGGCAAATGCCACAACACCACATGCTGCATTTGTATTCAGCGGGTAATATTCACCCCGGGTAAACAGGTCGGCAAAGCGGTTGCGGCATTGTAAAGCCTTCCAGGTAACAAATAATTTTTCAACTCCCTCTTTTTTTTGGGCAGCCATATAATTGAGCAACTCTACGGGGTCCTGTATCTGCTGCAATTGTGTGAGATATTTGTCGCGCAAGGCATAGTTGACCGGGCGACGGTTATCCGGGTCCACAAAACTGTAATTCCATAGTTCGCAACCCTGGTAAATATCGGGTATACCGGGAGCCGTGATCTTTATCAGTGCCTGGCTTAATGAAAATACCGAAGCATATTCCTGTATGGTTTCAAAAAATGGCAAAAAGCTGTTCAGGAAACCATCGCTCCTGGTTAATATCTTTTCTATAAACTGACCGCAGGCTTCTTCGTATTCCGCATTGGGCTCCTGCCAGTTGCTGTTTACCTTGGCTTCGCGTACCGCTTTTACAAAATATTCTTTTAACCTGGTAACGAATTCCTCTGTCAGTTGACCATCGGGCGGAAAACCGGCCAATATACTTTGGTAAATAACATATTCGTCTTCGGGTTGTGGCGGCGCCAGCGAAGCATTTATTGTTCGCCATTGTTGTACATGTTGTTTCCATTCCTCAGCGAACATGCTGAGCACATTCAGCCTTATGCGCCCGTCTTCACCGCGTTTGGTATCGTGAGTACTGGTGGCGCTCATACACAACGGTTGGGTTTTCATACGCTTTTGCATAGTGGTATGAAACGCTTCCACCGAATAACCTATGGCATCGGGTGTATCGCCCACTTCGTTGTGCGATAGCAGGGCATTGTATACGTAAAAGGTGGTGTCTTCAACACCCTTGGCGGTTAATGGTCCTGTGAACTGCATCAGGCGTTGCAAAAAGGCAAGCCGTTTTTTATTGGTTTCAGGATCTTTGGCGGGTTGCCACAAGTTTTGAAGCCAGCCCAGTTCTTTCCTGATATCCGTACCTTTTTCTTTGGCTTCCTTAAACGTTTCTTCCAGTATGGCAGCCGATACCTCGTCTATTTCCTGTCCATCAAGGTAGAGCCGGTATACGGGAAGGCAGCGCATAAACATCCCCAGCGCCTGTTTCAGGTTTTCCCTGTTGATGGCGGCAGAGGCCAGGTTGTTTTTATACAGGAAGTGAACGAGGTTTTCCCATTCGCCACCCATATGTTTTTCCAGGAACTGGCTTTTCTTTTCAAACACAATGTCTTTATAGTCGGGTGTGTCGGGGAAAAGTTCTCTATAAAAATCCACCAGTTTGCGCGCGCCTTCGGTATCGGTGGTCAGCCAGTTTACAAACGATAAAAATTCATAACCCGTAGTGCCCTGCAGCGGCCAGTGTGCGGGCAGGGTTTCGTTTTGCTCGAGTATCTTTTCACATACGATATAACAATCGGGTCCAAACAGCCTGCGCAGTCTTTCCACATAGCTACCGGGACCGGCCAGTCCATCGATATGATCGATGCGCAAACCCTGTATCAATTGCTGATCGTACAGGCTTTTGATATAATTATGGTAATCGAAGAATACCGCTTCGTTTTCCATCTTAAGCGCTATCAGTTCGTTGATGGCAAAAAAGCGGCGGTAATTGATCTTGCTGTCGGTTTCTTTCCAGTAACTCAACTGGTAGTATTGTTCTTTCAGCAATTCACTCAGCAGCAGTTGATCGTTATTGATGCTGGCGGCCACCCGTTCGGCCAGCGACCTGTTGGCCTTTTCGGCGAAGCAGTTATGAAATGCTTTCTTTTTGTATTCCTGCCATTTTAATAACGAGGGGTCCATGACGGCCTCGGTATACAATTGTTTCAGCAGGTTGCTTAATGCAGTGGCTTCGGGTTCATCGGGAAGTATGGATAAAATATTATCATAGGCATCGATAGATAAAGGGAATTGATTGTCGAAGTATTTGATCACAAATCCATCATCCGTTACACCCAGTTCCACCTCGGCTTCTTCCAAGGGTTTTCCCAGTACCGGTACCATCAGCTTGCCGTTGAGTGCCGGGTCGGGATGCTGCCAGTCGATGTCGAAATAATGATAATAGGCAGAAAAGGGGCCTCTTTCCAACACATCGGCCAGGCGGTGGTTTTGCATGCCGAACACCATGTGGTTGGGCACGATATCCTGCAGCCAGGTCATATTATGCTGCCGCATAAAACGGGCGATCTCCTGCCATTGTTCCAATGTGCCTATTTCGGGATTCAGGCTATGCGGGTCGGCCACATCATAGCCATGCATGCTGCCGGCTGGCGCAGCAAATACCGGGCTGGCATAGATGGTAGATATACCCAGCTTTTGCAGGTAGGGCAACCATTTTTGCAGATCGGCAAAAGTGAACGACGCGTTGAATTGAAACCGGTAGGTAGCAACAGGTATCTCCATATCTCTCCTTATCTTATTATTTGGTTGTTTGTTCAAATACGATCGCCGACAGCGGGTTCATAGTGAACGGCTGTCCGGCTTTTATATGCTCAGGCGCCTCACTGCCCGGTCCATACCAGGCAGGGTCCGATGTATCGAGTAATTTTTTTAATGCCAGTGATGGTTCGTGTACCAGTTTGTCGGAAACATGGCCAAAATGCAGGTACACATACAGCACCTGGTTGTTGCCATGCCGTTCGAAAATGAGGGTATTGTCGCGCACCTGTATATTTTTAACAGCCGTGCCGCGCTCGAAGTTGTTCAGGGCCGGGTGGGTTTTGCGTAACTCGATCAAATGGCGGTACAGTTTCAGCAACCCGGGTATGGTTTCGGTTTCCCAGCTTAGCTTCGATTGCCTGAACACCTTTTCATCCTGCGGGTTGGGCACTTCGCCCTCCCAGTTGAAATAAGAGAACTCTTTCTTCCGGCCTTCTACCAGCGCATCTATCAGCGGCTTATCGCCATAATCGGTAAAAAACTGGAAAGGATTTTTTTCGCCATATTCTTCACCCATAAACAGGAAGGGTACATGCGGCGAAAGCAGCAGGGTAGCCGCTGCCAGTTTTAGAGCTTCGGGATTCAAATTAGTTGTGAGCCGGTCGCCCAGCAGTCGGTTGCCTACCTGGTCGTGGTTTTGGGTAAATACCACGAACTGGCTGTAAGGATTGTTCACCGGTTCAACACCAAATTGTTTTTTGCGGTGTGGTGAATATTCACCGGTATATACATACGAATATTGGAACGACTTGGCCAGTTTGTCCAGCCCGCCAAAATCTTCGTAATACCCGTTGGTTTCCCCGGTGATCACCGAATGAAAGGCATGGTGAAATTCATCTATCCACTGCCCGTCGAGACCATAGCCACCTTTTTCAACCGGGCTGATATATTTCGGATCGTTGAGATCGAGTTCGGCGATCAATACTTTTTTACGTCCGGTTTTTTGTTCCAGTTCGCGTACCTGGGCGGCCAGTTCCTGCATGATGTGGCGGGCGCTGAAATCGCGGATGGCATGTACCGCATCCAGCCGAAGGCCGTCCATTCGAAATTCATCGAGCCATAGCAATGCGTTTTGTAATACATAGTTGCGTACGCCATCGCACCAGGCATCGTCGAAGTTCATGCAATCGCCCCAGGGCGTTTTGTATTTATCGGTAAAGTAGGGACCAAATTCGCGCAGGTAATTGCCCTCGGGACCGGCATGGTTGTATACCACGTCGAGTATTACGGCTATGCCATGGCGGTGGGCCGCATCAACAAGTTGTTTCAGATCCTGTGTTGTACCATAGGAGTTTTGAATGGCGAAATGATATACACCGTCGTATCCCCAGTTGCGGCTACCGGCAAACTGGGCGATGGGCATTACTTCAATGGCGTTGATGCCCAGTTCCTGCAGATAAGGCAGTTTGGAGATGATGCCCTGGAAGCTGCCTTCAGGTGTGAAGGTGCCCGTATGCAGTTCGTATAGTATCATATCCTGCAGGGGCATACCTGTCCAGCCGGTATCGGTCCATTCAAACTGCGTTTCCACCACCGCCGAGGCTTTATGCACCCCATCGGGCTGCCAGCGCGATGCCGGGTCGGGCCGCAGCGTTTCTTCGTCCAACAGGAACTGGTATCTTGTACCGGGTGTAATATTGTTGACTACCGTGCCCCAATAACCCATATCGTCCATTTGCATCGTGTAGGTTTGGTGGGTGGTATCGCCAATGACCAAACTTACCGAGTTGCGTTGTGGTGCCCATACTGAAAAAGTGCATTGGCCTTCGGGGTTGAGCGAGGCGCCGATAGGGAAAGGTGTATAGATCAAGGTCGTTTTTTGGTGTAGAGCATAAAATAATATGCCACTGGTTGAGCATTGGCCAGGGGGGCAATTGGGGAAATCGGGCGGGAATATCTTGCAGGGCTACCAATATGCTGCCCCTAACGGGGCAGTGGGCATTGCCCCGTTAGGGGCGGTATATCGGTAGCTTCGTTTGGGCGCAACGATTACCGCCCCGTCAGGGGCGATATATCGGTAGCTTCGTTTGGGCGCAACGATTACCGCCCCTTTAGGGGCGATATATCGGTAGCTTCGTTTGGGCGCAACGATTACCGCCCCTTTAGGGGCGGAATATTGGTAGAAATTCGGTAACATGCGCCCCATGATACCCGCTTCCGTTCAAACAGCATTAAAACAATGGATCAAAGAAGAATTCTCGGCATCCCCGGTAGGCGGCGGCTCCATCAACCAAACCTATAAACTATCCACCCCCACCCGCCATTATTTCTGCAAGATCAACAGCCGTTCCCGATTCCCCTTCTTATTCGAACACGAAAAACAGGGCCTTCAATTACTAGCCCAACACCAGGTAATACGCGTACCCGAAGTGCTGTATGTAACAACCACCAACGATCACCAGGTATTGCTGATGGAATGGATAGAACAAGGCCTCAAAACAAATACTTTCTGGAAAAACTTTGGTAAACAACTCGCGGCATTGCATCACCGGCAGGCCAGCCATTTCGGTTTGGATACCGGCAACTACATGGGATCATTACCCCAGGCCAATACACCGCATACCGATTGGCCGGCCTTCTTCATACACCAACGCCTGCAACCCCAGATTAAGCTGGCCCTGCAACAGCGATTGCTGGAACCATCGCATGTACAGTTATTCGAAAACCTGTATCAAAAAATCCCTGGTATCTTCCCATCCGAACCGCCCTGCCTGCTGCACGGCGATTTGTGGAGCGGCAACTATCTCTGCGATGATAAAGAACAACCCGTGCTCATCGACCCCGCTGTGTATTATGGACACAGAAGCATCGACCTGGCCATGACCACCCTTTTCGGCGGCTTCGACCCATTGTTCTACGAAAGCTACCACCATCATTACCCGCTGCCCGCCAATTACCGGCAGCAATGGGAGATATGTAACCTGTATCCGCTTTTAGTTCATTTAAATTTGTTCGGAAAAAGTTATCTGGCCGACATTTTGCATACAATCCGGCGCTACTGATTTACGTTGAATGGCTATTAGCTGGCAACTGGTAGCCAGTAGGGGTTTCCGCTCGCCACTCACTACTTACCACTAGCTATTACAAATCCGCCCAAAGAAACAATCATTATTTTGCAATAGAATGCAGCAGAATGAGTTAGATAGCCGTCTTAACAAAAAGTGCTAACCTTTTTTAATATATTGAATGCTGGCTGTTACTATACTGGGTAATAACTCCGCCTTGCCGGCCTATGACCGGCACCCTACGTCGCAGGTTGTGACCCTGGACGATCATCTATTCCTGGTAGACTGTGGAGAGGGTACCCAGCAACAACTGGCCAGGTACCGCATCCGCTGGAGCCGCATCAATTATATTTTTATCTCCCACCTGCACGGCGATCATTATTTTGGCTTACCGGGCTTTTTGCACAGCATGGGTTTGCTACACCGCGAACATGAGTTGCATTTGTTTGCCCCGGCGCCATTAAAAGCCATACTGGATCTGCAGCTGGAAGCCGCCGCCAACGTACTGCCTTATACCCTGCATTTTCATCCGCTGGAGCAGGAAGGTGTGCTGGTGCAGACCGAAAAATTCAGGGTGAGTTGTTTTCCTACCAAACACCGCATTCCCTGCTGGGGATTTCGCTTCGACCAGGTGCGGGCGCCACGACGCGTGAACCCCGAAAAGGCCATCGAGCATGGTGTACCGGCCGCCTTTTACGACCGGTTGAAATGGGGCGAAGATTATACCACCAAAAGCGGCGAGCTCATCAAAAACGAATGGGTTACCAATCCCGGGTCGAGGGCCATGTCGTATGCATATTGCGCCGATACCGTGTATGACGAAACGCTGGTAGAAAAAGTAGAGGGTGTAGACCTGCTGTACCACGAAACCACCTACCTGAAAGACCTGGAAAAAAGGGCCGAACTGCGTTATCATTCCACCACCACACAGGCCGCCTGTATTGCAAAAAGAGCCAAAGCCGGCCGTTTGTTGATCGGCCACTTCAGCTCCAAATATGATAAACTGGATCTGTTTGAACAGGAAGCCTGTGCCGTGTTTCCCGATACCAGCCTGGCGCTGGAGGGCGTTACCTACCGGGCCATAGCCAGGTAAGCCTTCACTTTCCCGTGAATGCCTTCACTCAGCGGCACCATTGGCAGGCGCAGGTAATTTTTCAGCAAATTCAACTCTGCCATAAACGCTTTCACACCCGCCGGGTTGTTCTCGGCAAACATCAATTCATAAGCGGCAATCAGCCGGTCGTTGATTTGTTTGGCCGCTTTGAAATCGCCTTTCAGGCAAAGCCTTACCATATGCGTAAATTCTTTGGGCAGGGCATTGGCTGCCACGCTGATGATACCATCCATACCACAGGCAATCTGCGGTAATACCAGGGCATCGTCGCCGCTTACCACCAAAAAGTTTTCGGGACGGTCGCGGAGAATTTCCATACACTGGGCCATATCGCCGCTGGCTTCTTTGATACCTGCAATGTTGGGCACTTCATTGGCCAGGCGCAGGGTAGTGGCGGCGGTCATGTTGCGGCCGGTGCGGCCGGGCACATTATATAATAAGATGGGTTTGGGCGAAGCGGCAGCCAGCGCTTTATAGTGCTGGAAGATGCCCTCCTGCGATGGTTTGTTATAATAGGGACTGGCGCTGAGGATGGCCACTGCTTTATCGAGCGGGAAGGTTTCCAGTTCTTTGATCACTTCCTGGGTATTGTTTCCACCAATGCCTACCACCACCGGTACACGGCCGTTTACTTTTTCGTAGGTAAAACGGATGATGGCTATTTTTTCTTCCTTGCTCAGGGCCGGTGTTTCGCCGGTAGTGCCCAGGGTAACGATGTATTCCACACCGCCATTGATCACAGAGTCGATGATATTGCTTAATGCTTCGAGATCTACTTCAAAATTCGATCTGAACGGCGTGACAATGGCCACACCGGTGCCGTATAATGTTTGACGAAGAGACATAGAGAGATGTTGAGATTTTGGATTGAGAAATTGGAAAATTGGTGGTGCCAATTTCCCGGTTGTTACAGATGATGGGAGTGGTGGTTATTGACCTACTTCGTCCCAGAAACCCATTTTGCAGAACTTTTCGATACGCTTTCGAACGCGTTCTTCTGGGTCCATCTGTTTCAACTCATTGATGGTGGTGATCAAATGCTCTTTTAAATTCTGGGCGGCTTCATCATAATTCCAGTGGGCGCCGCCAACCGGCTCCGGGATGATACCATCAATTAATCCAAATTGGTGCATATAATCGGCTGTAAGTTTTAGTTGTTCGGCTGCTTTTTCCTTCTGGTCCCAGCTACGCCATAAAATAGAGCTGCAGCTTTCGGGTGAAATCACGGTATACCAGGTGTTTTCCAGCATATATATCCGGTCTCCCACGCCAATACCCAAAGCGCCACCCGAGGCGCCCTCGCCAATGATCACACAAATCACCGGTACTTTCAACCGCATCATTTCATATATGTTGCGGGCAATGGCCTCGCCCTGTCCTCTTTCTTCGGCTTCCAAACCGGGATAGGCACCCGGTGTATCGATGAGGGTGATCACCGGTTTGTTGAATTTTTCTGCCAGCTTCATCAGCCGCAGCGCCTTGCGATACCCTTCGGGATTGGCCATGCCAAAATTACGTAATTGCCTGGCTTTGGTATTGATCCCTTTTTGCTGACCGATGAGCATTACGGTTTGCCCCTCCAGCGAAGCAAATCCACCCACCATGGCCTTATCGTCTTTTATATTCCGGTCACCAAAAAGCTCCACAAAATCATTGGTCATTTTGGTGATGTATTTCATGGTATAGGGACGGTCGGGGTGCCGGCTCAACTGCACTTTCTGCCAGGGGGTCAGGTTCTGGGTAATGGCACGACGGGTCTCCAGCACACGCTCTTCCAGTTTCCTGATAGGGTCGCTCAGGTCGATCTTACTTTTTTCAGCCTTTTGCTTCAGTCCTTCGATATCATCGAACAGATCTTTGATCGGTTTTTCGAAATCCAGGAACTGACGGTTTTTATCTTGCGGCATAGGTTTTGAAAATGAGGCTGTAAAATTAAGGCATGAGGGGTTCACTGCGAAAGTTTTCTACAAACTCGCAAAAACATTCCAGAAAATGTGCTAATTGGTTGATAAAGAGATGGTTTTGCCTGATTGCCGCCTCCCGGCGTGGGGTTTACCCACAGGGTGCATGCCCTGGCTTTTTACCTTTACTGTTTTCATACGTATTTATTATGAGTATCAGCGGGCTTGTACGGCCTTTATAAATACATATTTACAACGAACCGACCGCGGAACTGCATTGCCGTTAGCGGCCTACCCGATGGCCCGAACCTTTTGCCGGTTCCGGCCTGGATTTTCGGCAGCTTGTAAATGGTTCTTATGACATAATCACCAGTTGTGTTTATAGATATATATACCTTTGATAAGTAACTGCATACATATATACACTTTACCGGCAGCGCATTTACAATTTGTTTTACCGGAAATGGATAACCAATTTTTAAAAGACGGGTGGCTATATGTCCTGGTGCAGGAACTTTCAAAAACCGGTGAAGTACTGAAACATGGATATACTACCTATAGCGGCCATTGGGAGGAGGCTACTTTGGTACGACCTCATGTACCCATAAATGTTATCCTGGGAAAAGGCTCAGGTACTACATCAGGTATCGACACATTGGGCATCATAGAAAACAGAAGGCTGCAACCCAATGAAATAAGAAAAATCAGGTTGACTTCTTTAAAAAAAAGGTGTTGCACGAAAAGCCTGTACAAATAAATAGATCGATAATACGGCATATGCCGCGGCAAACCATTTTACCACCCGGCTGCTTTTGGCAACATAATATCCAAACAGGGGCAGCACCTGCAGGGAATGAATACCTATAAAATGCGCCACCCGCAAATCGCCGTATTTACTGCTCCAGTTAATGATCGGCAGTCCGGGCCCTCCGTCGGGCGCACCCACCGTATGCGATAACCGGCTGGCCATAACACCGCCTTCAAAAGAAAATATCACAAACAATACAATGCCCAGGCGTATGCCCCATATATAAGGCATGGGCGCCCGGAAATGGTTTTGTTTGAAAAAATAATATCCCATCACACCCGTCCATGTAGTGAGTGTAACAATGGCCATGCCCATTATATAAAATAAAGTCTGATAAAAAGGCGTGGAAATATTAAAATGCGATAACCTGCCATTGGCCGCCTGCCAGGTAATGATCAGTTGTTCAATGAGCATCACAATCACTACCATCCAGGTATATTTCCGCACCCGCAACTGTTGATTGAGATAGATAAGATACCAGGCCATGGTCCAGCAAAATATCCAGATAGAAAAAGCAAACTTCATGGGTTTTATCCAGGCATTGATGCCCAGCACCATGGTAGAGGTGGTTTGTGTAAATACAATGCATACCAGGCCAAAGAGAAAATAAAGCCATCCATAATAATAAAGTACTGTGTTGCGGTTCTTTAATTCGTTTAGAAAATTCATAGGCTAGTAGTTTTCAGTAAAATAACGTTTGGTTGTCAGTGATCTGATGATCAGGTACAGCAATAATCCCAAAGGGCCCAGCAGGAAAGTAAAAACCAGACAAGGCAAAACAAATCCGAAGTGGATGCGTAATATATAGGCATCATTTTTTATCCAGGCGCCCACCATCAGATCGAAGGCCAGGTAATGCACCCAGCCGGCCAGCAGCATGTGGGGATTTTCAAAAAGTGCAGATATACCCTGTAACGATTGAAAATTTTGCAGGTGGGCCGGTTTGAAATGTTCAAACACCAACCAGGAATACAGAGCGGCCAGCAAAGTAGTTACAATGCCAATCACCAGTTTGTTGGCATGCCGGCGTGGTAAAACAATCAGCATGATCCAGCCCGTAAGGGCCAGCCAATTCACCAGTTTGAATACTGTTTCCGGTGTCATATGCATTTGATTAGCAATTGTTCTGCCATCCTCGAGCCGTTCTACCTAAAATACAAATATATTTAAGTCAGGCCCTGGCCTATGTTCTTTTTCAACTAATAGTGTATGGAGATTCTCATCATTCTTTTCCTGATCCTCCTCAACGGTGTCTTTTCCATGAGTGAAATTGCGCTGGTATCATCACGAAAATTTAAATTGGAAAGTTCGGCCAGGCGGGGCAACAGCAATGCCCGCAAGGCATTGGAATTGGCCAACAATCCCAATACTTTCCTCAGCACCGTACAAATAGGTATAACCCTCATTGGTATTTTAACCGGTATATTCAGCGGTGAGAAAATAGAAGACGATCTGCGCGCTTCCATCGAAAAACTGGCTGTTTTACAACCCTATTCAGATAGCATTACCGTAGCAGTGATTGTGATAATTGTTACCTTTTTCTCCATCGTCTTTGGCGAGTTGATACCCAAACGCATCGGGCTGATGTTTCCTGAAACCATTGCCACCCTGGTGGCCAGGCCCATGATACTGGTATCGGTGATCACCAAACCGTTTATATGGCTGCTTACAAACACCAATGATCTGGTATTTCGCATCCTGGGTTTAAAAAATAAAAAAGAAAGTTTTGTGAGCGAAGAAGAGATCAAGGCCATTGTGATGGAAAGCGCCGAAAGCGGCGGCATTGAAAAAATTGAACAAAGTATTGTGAATCGTGTTTTTGCATTGGGCGATCGTAAAGTGAGCGAACTGATGACCCATCGCGGCGACCTGATGTGTTTTGACATTACCGACGACCTGCGCACCGTGAAAGAGCGGGCGCAAACCGAAGCGCATTCTGTATACCCCGTGTACAGAAAAACCATGGATGAAATGGTGGGCATTGTATCGGTAAAAGATATATTTCCCAAAGATTTCCGGACCACCGAATTCAACCTGGTTAATTTTCTGAAGCAACCCGTGATGGTACCCGAAAGCACACCTGCCTATAAAGTGCTGGAGTTATTTAAAGAGGCGCATATTCATTATGCCTTTGTGCTGGACGAGTATGGCACCGTGGTGGGCATGGTGAGCATGGATGATATACTGGATGCCCTGGTGGGCGATGTGACCGAATACAACCAGCAGGAGTACCAGATTGTGCAACGCGACGACAATTCCTGGCTGGTAGATGCCGCCTATCCCTTTTTCGAGTTTGTAAATTATTTTAAAATACAGGATACCGAACCCGAAGAAGGTGATTACAATACCGTAGCCGGTTTAATTTTACATGAGCTAGGTTACCTGCCGCATGCCGGTGAAAAAATACAATGGAATGAGCTGGAACTGGAAGTGATGGATATGGACGGACCCAGGATAGATAAAGTATTGGTTCGTAAAACTATAAATCAATCGTTGTGAACTGGATCTTTTTGATTATCGCAGGATTATTTGAAGTGGCCTTTACGTTTAGTTTGGGTAAGGCCAGGGAAGCAAACGGACAGGAAGCTTTTTGGTGGTATGGCGCCTTTTTGGTGGCGTTGGTAGCTAGTATGTTGTTGCTGATGAAAGCCACACAAACTTTACCATTAGGTACCGCCTATGCCGTGTGGACCGGCATCGGCGCAGTGGGTACCGCCCTGATAGGGATTTTTGTTTTTAATGACCCCGCCAGTTTCTGGCGTGTGTTTTTTATCATTACGTTGATAGTCTCCATTATCGGGTTAAAGGCCGTAGCCAACTAAACGGATCAGGAGGGTTGGTAGGGGCCGCCGGTTTCGCCCCATCCCCATTTCGGCATGGGCTCCGATTCGTTCACCGGGTTTTCAGTGCTATTGGAATTGATCACTGCAATGCGGCTACCCCATTCCAGGTAGCCTGCCAGGGCCGAGCGGAATTCGGGATCATCGGCCAGGCCAATTTCATCGGCCGTTTCCAGCAATAAGGTTACCCACCGCTTTCGTTTTTGTTCATCCAGCATTTTGCCCACATGATGCCCCACCATGGTGGCATGCGAGCCTTTATCTTCTTCGGTATATTTTTTCGGACCGCCAAATACTTCCCCGATAAAATGCGCTACATGGCGTGCATGATCTGGCGACATGTTAGCAAAAACCGGGTACAACAAATCATCCCTGAGCACCTTCTCATAAAAAGCTTTTGTCAATTGTTCCAGCTTCTCATTACCACCCACCCACTCATATAAAGATGGGACTGTTTTCATAATCTTGTTTTGAATGTAATTTACAGTTTTAAAAAAACATGTAATTTCCATATATGAGAAAATACATGTTACTGCTTGCCGCAGGCCTCATCCTTGCCTGCACTGCCCATGCTCAGCAAAGTGCAACGGATAAATATGTCATCGTCATCCATGGCGGCGCCGGCACCATCCTGCGCAGCAACATGACGCCGCAAAAAGAAAAAGCCTACCGCGATGGTTTGCAGGAAGCCCTGGAAGCCGCTTATGCCAAATGGAAATCCGGTGCGCCTGGTCTCGATGCCGTAGAAGCCGCCATCAAGGTGCTGGAAGACAACCCCTTGTTCAATGCAGGCAAAGGCGCCGTCTTTACACACGACGGCAAAAATGAGCTGGACGCATCTATCATGAATGGTAAAACACTACAGGCGGGCGCCGTGGCGGGTATTACCACCATCAAACATCCTATATCTGCGGCACGCGCCGTCATGGAAAAATCACACCATGTGATGATGGTGGGCAAGGGCGCCGAGCAGTTTGCCAAAGAAGCCGGTTTGGAGATGGTTGATCCACGCTATTTCCGCACCGAAGAAAGATGGAAGGGGTTGCAACATGCACTGAAACAGGATTCTTCAAAGGCTGTGCGCAACGTAGATAATAAATTCGGCACCGTTGGCTGCGTAGTACTCGATAAAAGCGGCGTGCTGGCTGCCGGCACCTCCACCGGTGGCATGACGAATAAAAAATATGGAAGGGTAGGCGATTCACCCATTATTGGGGCCGGCACTTACGCCAATGGAACCGTAGGTGTATCCTGCACCGGCTGGGGCGAATTCTTTATTCGCTCTGTAGTAGCTTATGATCTGGCGGCCATGATGGAATACAAGGGATTGAGTGTGGAAGAAGCAGGAAAAGCCGTGATTGAAAAACTGGGCAAGCTGGGCGGTGATGGCGGTTTGATAGCACTGGATAAGCATGGTAATATGACGATGCCGTTTAATACCGCGGGCATGTACAGGGCAGCCATGACCAGTGAGGGAAAAGCGGAAATTTATATCTATAAAGAATAGATTGTATAAAAACACACGCAGGTGCGTAAACCCTTAGTATTACTATAAGAAGCCATGCTGTATCCTATGCGCCCCAATATTCATATCCAATATTGATGGGCGATTTTGTAGAGCGGGATGGCAAAATAATTTATAAACGGGTTCCTCGCAAAAACGGCTGCTGAACCGGCGATCAAATGCATAGTACAAAACGCAAAAAAGACCACCAACTGGTGATCCTTTTCTGCGGACCGGACGGGACTCGAACCCGCGACCTCCGCCGTGACAGGGCGGCATTCTAACCAACTGAACTACCGATCCTTATGCCTTCAAACTTTCGTTTCAAAGCCCTTTGAATTTGGGATGGCAAAGATAGGAGATTTGAAATTGTAGCAAAAAGTTTTTCGCATTTTTTTTGCCGGGAAAATCATGAAAATGAGATCATGATACGAAAAATGCGGTAATAATAAGCACAGCAGCCATACCGAAGTTTACTTCGGTGCCTGCCTGCCACTTACAACATTAAAAATAAAGGCTAAAAAATATACTACACCGCCACTCCCATGCGCTTGCCGGCACATACCTGGGCCAGCACCCGGTCCATTTCGGTTACCGGCGCATCCTTGGTAACATAGGCATCGGCGCCCATTTCCATGGCTTTGTCAATATAAGTTTTATCGTCGTTCATGCTGAAAAAAATAACGCGCATTTCCGGGAATTCGGCTTTTAAACGCTTCAGCGTTTCAAAACCATTCATCACCGGCATATTGATATCCAGGATACACACATCCGGAACAGTACCATTTTTTAATTGATCGAGAAACTGTTTACCGTTTTCGGCTTCCATGATTACATTAAATCCAACAGTTTTCAGGCGAAAGGTCATGCCTTTTCTCATTACGGCGTGGTCGTCTACGATGGCGATGGTAGCAGATTGATTCGTCATGTTCACAATGGTTTAATGATAGGTATGGTATAAGATCCCCAAAATAGCATTATATAAAAATTTAATGCCACATGTTAGTTTTTAGACGGCCGAAAGCAATGATTCCTGTATAAACAATAGGGGATTAAAGAAATTGGCTATTATTTTAATAAACGGCTATAGGAATACGCTTAGAAGCGCCACACATAGTAATAATTTGAAAAAACGTTTGAGGAGTATATGCTACAAATTTTTTCGCAGCGGCAACAGGCTAACAAATACAGGTAAGCGAATGGCGTGTTGGCGTACATGCAACTCGTTGCCGTTTATGTGTATGGCATCAAACCTTCTATTATCAGGCAGGCAACACTGATTACGCCCTGGCTTCAATGGCCAGACTATTAATTGATTCTCTTACATTTATATGTATGAATTGCTGAAATTTTTTAGCAGTAGGTGCATTCATTTAGCCTTGTATCTTTGCGTATGCTCCAACCGCCGTTTAGCGATGCTGAATTACTACAGTCAATAAAGAACGACGACGCTGCTGCGTTCAGGATGCTATACGACCGGTATTGGGAAGAACTTTACCTGAAAGCATGCAAACGCGTGGATAAGGATGAGGCGAAAGACATTGTGCAGGAAGTAATGACCACGCTCTGGAAACGGCGCAGCGAAATTTTTACACATGAAGACGGCGCTATTGCCCGTTACCTGTACACGGCCGTGAAATACCGGGTCATTAGTCATTATGCCTATACCACGGCTGAAATACGGAATAGCAATGTGTTTGATGTGCTGGGCGGCTATGCCGTGCAGAATCAACTGGAGGCAAAAGAACTGAATGAATGGTTAAACAGGGAAATTGCCAAATTGCCTGCGCGCATGCAGCAGATTTTCCGGATGAGCCGGCAGGATGATATTTCAATTGCAGATATTGCCACTCATCTTAATCTTTCTGAACAAACTGTAAAGAACCAGCTCACGGAAGCGTTAAAAAGAATCCGGAATTCCGTGAGATCGCATGAGTCGGCAGATTGGGCGTTTATATTGTTTATTCTTTATTGCTCCAATCAATAACTGCAATACGAATCGCTGCTCTCGCCAATCAGGCCTTTATCTCATACTACCGCTACATTCAATTTTAACAATCAGAATAAAATCTCCTATTTTTCAAATTTTTTAGTTTAATGTATAATTATTTGGTTAACAATAAACTAAAGAATTTTTGCTAATACGAATTTTCCCGTATTTTGCCCGCTTTGTTCTCTCAAAACCAGAATTGTTAAATTTTCTTTCATTCGCACCGGTACCAAAACCCGATTTCTCGGATAACTAGTAAAATACTGCGTAGTGGAAGCTAAATCGATTCGACAAATACTAAAAAAATACCTGCTCGGAAAAACCAGCCAACCTGAAAACCAGGTCGTCGATACCTGGTTCAACTCAATGGAGGACAATCAACCCCTTCAATTGAGCGATCAGGAACGCCAGGCTACGCAGGAAGAGATATGGAACCGCATATCGCCCGCCCTGGTAACCGCCCGCCTGCGCGTAATGCCCCGCTGGTTTAAAGTAGCCGCCTGGGCAGCCGCAGTGGCCGGCATCATCCTAACAACGGTGCTATTATTCAACCAGCCGGCAAAAACCGATAAACCGGCTTTCACCGAAATATCCACGAAAAACGGCGAGAAAAGAACCATCGCCATCTCCGATGGCTCGCAACTTACCCTGAACGCCGGCACTACCATTTACGTGTACAACGATTTCTCCAAAGAAAGAAGGGTAGACCTGGTGGATGGTGAAGTATTCTTCAACGTACAACGCGATGCAAAAAGGCCTTTCCGCATCAGCAGCAATGGCCTCACCATTTCTGTACTGGGCACTTCATTCAACGTATCGAACTACTCCGGCCTACGGAAAATGAGCGTGGGTGTGGTAACAGGCAAAGTAGGCATAACCAAAAACAACGATACCCTGGGCATATTACAAAAAACAGAAGAACTGGTATATAATAAACAACTGGAAACCTATGAGATCGTCCCCATGAACGAATCCCTGCTGGTATGGCGCGAAGGCACCCTCGTATTAAACGACCTCAACTTCGGGGAAATGACCTTCCTTATGCAAAAGAATTTCGGCATCAACATTACCACAGACGATGACAAAGTGAAAAATTCCAGGTATACATCCAATCTGCCCACCACCATAACTGCAGATGAAGCGGTGGAAGTATTGGCTGCTATTCATCACCTGAAAATTAAAAAACTAAACAACCGATTCGTATTGTACCACTGATGGTGATACGGTACAAGGCCTGATTAAATTCTTACATAAAACCAAAAAGTATGAAACAACTGCTTGTCATTAGAAAAAACAAGTTGGGAAAACACGCCCTGCTTTTTCTTCTAATTTTCGCAACAACCATGCTGCCGGTGTTTGCCGGTGAAAGTCAAATCCTCAAAAAAACGTTTGTATCAGTAAAGTTCAATGGCGGTAACCTGGCAACGGCTATTGCCTCTTTACAAAGATCTTCACGCGTATCCTTCGCGTACGATAAACATGAATTGAGTCAATACCTGGTAGAACCGTTTGTCGTTGAAAAAGAAAACCTCGAAAAAGTATTACAAAAACTGTTACATCACAAACCCCTGAATTATGAAGAAATAAACAGGGTGATCGTCATCAGCAAAAAAAAAGCGTCCAATCAAAAACACGTAGCGCAGGCACTGCGTAAGGAAGTGACGGTATCGGGCGTGGTAACGGATGAAAAGAACATACCCCTGGCGGGTGTTACGGTAGGTATCAGCGGCACATCCACCATGACCACCACCAATATGGAAGGTAAATACAAGATTATTGCCACCCGCGCGGAAGATGTACTGGTATTTAGTTATATCGGTTATATCACGGCGGAAGAACCGGTTGGCAACCGCACCACCATCAACGTGCAAATGAAACCGGGCACCAACCAGGACCTGCAGGAAGTAGCCATCGTGGGTTTTGGTACCCGGCAAAAAAAGATCAGCCTGGTAGGCGCCCAATCTACGGTAAACCCGCAGGAACTGCGCCAGCCGGTAGCCAATGTGTCTACCATGCTGGCCGGACGTGTGGCCGGTGTAGTAGGCGTACAACGCTCGGGCGAGCCGGGTAAAAGCAGCGCCGATATCTGGATCAGGGGTATTGCCACCAGCTTTGGCAACTCGTCTTCTCCATTAATATTGGTAGATGGTGTGGAACGGAATATCAACACCATCGATCCGGAAGATATTGAATCGTTTACGGTATTGAAAGATGCCTCGGGTACAGCGGTGTACGGTGTACGCGGCGCCAATGGCGTTATTTTCATCAAAACAAAATCGGGTAAAATTGGCAAGGCCCAGATATTCCTGGACTACAGCGAAGGTGTAAACACCTTTACCAAAAAGCCCGAGATGCTCAACGGCATCGATTACATGAACCTGGTAAACGAAGCATTGACCACCCGCAACCAGGCGCCCATGTTTACGCAGGAATATATCGATAAAACCGCATCGGGACTGGATCCCTATGTATATCCCAATGTAGACTGGATTGATGCGGTATTCAACAAGTTTGGCCATACCCGCAAAGCCAACCTGAACCTGAGTGGTGGTGTTGAAAATGCACAATATTATGTTTCGTTGGGCTATTTCGGAGAAAGCAGCTTCCTGAAAACCGACGACCAGGCCCAGTATAATTCCAAACTGCACTACGACCGGTACAACGTAACTACCAAGCTGAATCTGAACATCACCAGGTCTACAAAAGCAGAAGTAGGTGTGATGGGTTATTTCAGCACCAGGAATGCGCCTTATGAAAGTCCGTCTACAATCTTCGGCAGCGCCATGGCGGCCACACCGGTAATGTACCCCACCTTATATCCTGGTGGTATTGTGCCCGGTATTACTTCCAACGGTGCCTCCATCAATCCCTATGCACAGCTCACCCGAAATGGATACAGAACCGAAAACCAGAACCAGTTATATTCCAACCTGCGCGTAACACAAAAGCTGGATGCCATTACACCAGGCCTCTCTGCAACAGTAATGGTGGCCTTCGATGCCTATAACTCGCTTACCATTCGCAGGGCCAAACGCGATGACACCTATACAGTTGATAAAAATGCGCCCTACAACCCGGATGGCAGCATCAACCTGCAAAGAACCTGGACTTCCACCCAGCCTTATCTTGGTTTTTCAAAAGATAACGGAGGTAACCGGCAAACTTATGTGGAAGGCGCCCTCAACTATCAGAAAAATTTCGGCCGTCACAATGTAAGCGGTATGTTGTTGGGTTATGCCAGCAGCAAAACAGATGCATTTGCCGGTAATATCACTGCCTCCATACCTACACGTATCATGGGTTTGGCAAGCAGGGCTACTTATTCATTCGACGATCGGTATTTCATTGAATTCAATGGTGGTTATAACGGCTCGGAACTGTTTGCTCCCGATAACCGCTATGGCTTCTTCCCCGCAGTGGGCGCCGGCTGGATCATTTCCAATGAAAAATTCTTTGAAGGATTGCTGAATACCGTATCCTTCCTGAAAGTAAGATATTCCTATGGTGAGTCTGGTCTTGGTTTGATCACCTCCGGTTCCCGCCGTTTTGCCTATCTCACCGAAGTAAGCGATGGCGCCCGCGGCTACGATTTCGGAAAGAACAGCACCACTAATACAGGCGGTATTGTGGTAACAGAATATGCGGTACCGGATATGACCTGGTCTACCTCGCTGAAACAGGACCTGGGTTTTGAAGTAAAATTCCTGAACGACCGTTTGTCCTTTATTGTTGACCTGTTCAGTGAAGAACGTACCGGTATCTTCCTGCAAAGACGCTCAGCCGTTATATTTAACGGTTTGCAAAAACAACTGTGGGGCAACCTGGGAGCCGTGAATAACCGCGGTATCGATGGTACTGTGGAATATAATATGAATATAGGAGAGGTAGGCGTTAATCTGCGTGGCAACTTCACCTATAACAAGGATAAAGTGGTTGAGAACGATATGCCGGCGCAGCGTTATCCCTGGCTGGAACAAAGGGGCGATAATGCGCTGGCCCGCTATGGCTATATTGCCGAAGGACTGTTTATTGATCAAAAAGAAATCGACGAAAGCGCCGTGCCCGGTGATAAATCGAAAGTACAACCCGGTGATATCAAATACAGGGACTTGAACAATGATGGCGTAATTGACGCCAACGACGTAGCAAAGATCGGCCGTGGCGATGTACCCACCACGGTATATGGTTTTGGATTCAATATCAGCTATAAAAAATTCCAGGTAGGTGTGCTGTTCCAGGGTATCAGCAATGCCGACAGGATGCTGCAGGGACGTGCCATCATGCCATTCAATGCATCGGATGCCTCCAACGCTTATGCCATTGCTGCCGACAGGTGGACCGTGGATGCCCCCCGCCAGGATGCCTTCTACCCCCGTCTGGCCTATGGCGAAGACAGGAACTTCAACAATACCCGTCCCAGTTCCTGGTGGGTGAAAGACGTAAGCTTCATTCGTTTGAAAACAGCGCTGATCTCTTATGCGCTGCCCAACTCGTTCTTGTCGCGTTGGGGTATCAAAAACTCATCTGTTTACATGCAGGGCATCAACCTGCTTACCTGGAGCAAATTCAAATTATGGGATCCTGAATTGAATACTGACAATGGCATCAGCTATCCCAATGTAAGAACCATTTCAGTGGGTGTTAATCTGAAATTTTAATTGTTGATTCCAAAAAAGTATAACGATATGCGTAAAACGATATACCTGTTTTTTGCCATGGCGGCGCTGGCCTCCTGTAAAAAATACCTCGATAAAGTACCTGATGATAAACTGGCGGGTGAAGACATCTTCAAAAGCTGGCAAACCGCCCAAAAGTTCCTGAACAATGTGTATTCCCATGTACCTGATGAATTCGGACAAAGGGATGGCGGAAAATACAGTTCCAGCGACGACTATAATAACGGTGGCATATGGACCGGAGGCTGCGATGAAGCCGAATTTCTCTGGGGTTTTGTTCGCTCCAATAATATGAACATAGGCGCCTGGGATGCCACTACCGATTTTGTGAAAACCTACTGGACCAACTATTACCAGGGTATACAGGGCGCCAGCACCTTCATTAAAAATGCCGATGAAATCAGCGACCTGAGCCAGGAGCTGAAGAACCGCTACAAAGCCGAGGCCAGGGCATTGCGAGCTTTCTACTATTTCCAGTTGATGCGTATTTACGGACCAGTGGTATTGATGGGCGAGGAGCCGGTAGAACCCAGGGCCGACCTGCAAATACCCCGCAGCTCAGTTGATGAAATGGTGAATTTTATCGTGTCGGAACTGGAACAGGCCGCAAAAGATTTGCCGGTAATACCTGAAAGCGACAGCGATTACGGCCGCATTACCAAAGGCGTGGCCCTTGCCTATAAAGCACAGGCCTTGTTATATGCCGCCAGCCCGCTGTTTAATGGCAATACCGATTATGCCGATATGAAAAATAAAGATGGCAAGCAACTCATTCCGCAAAACTATGATCCGGCCAAATGGACTGCTGCTGCCAATGCCTACAAGGAATTTATCAACACATTTGTACCCACATACGATTTGTATAAAGTATATGATGGCGCCAACTACAATGCATACAGGTCGTGCAGAGACGTGATACTGGTAGACTGGAACGTGGAATGGATCTTTGCCCGCAGGGGATCGGTTGACTCCAGGCAATATGAACTGTGTCCACGTCACGACGGCGCGCCCAGCGGTGATGTAAAAGGTGGTACCGGTTTGGCCGCAACCCAGAAAATGGTAGATGCCTTTTTTATGGCCAATGGTTTGAGCCCGGTAACCGGTTACAATCCCGATGGTACGCCTATTGTAAACCCCGCTTCGGGTTACCAGCTTACTGGTTTTTCCGATTACAAGGCGCCCTCCACCAATCCCTCAGTGGGCATAAAAAGCACTTTCAACCAATGGGTGAACCGCGAGCCGCGTTTCTATGTAAATATTACGTATAACCGCAGTACCTGGCTTAATCCTACCTATCCCATGGAAACTACTTTATTCCGCGGTGGCAATTCGGGTAAAAAAGCCGATGGCAGCGGTGGCGACTATTCAGTGACCGGTTACGTAGTGCGCAAATCGATGAGCACCGGTAAATGGGGTAATAGCAGCGACCATAAACTGGTGCTACTGCGCCTGTCAGAAATGTACCTGGGGTATGCCGAAGCCCTGAATGAAGCCGATTATGCAGGCAACCTGAATGAAATATTAAAATACCTGAACCTGATTCGTGAAAGAGCCGGTATTCCGCAATATGGCGCTGGTGTTGATGCATTGCCCATTCCTGCCAGCCAGGCCGAGATGCGCGAAGCCATTCGCAAGGAACGTCGTGTAGAGCTGGCATTCGAAAACAGCCGTTTCTTTGATGTGCGCCGCTGGAAAATTGCCGAAGAAACCGAGAACGGGAAAGCCTGGGGACTCGACATCGATGCCCTGGAAACAGATTTCTACAAACTCAAATCCTTTGAAACAAGGGTATTCAACAAAAAGCATTACCTGTTCCCCATTCCGCAGGTGGAGATCAACAACGACGCAGAGCTGGTACAGAACACAGGATGGTAAACACTAATATTTTCAAAAAAAGAATTTATGACCCTTACAATCAGATCATATATTTTTATTGCGATCCTGTTTTTGGTCGCTTGTAAAAAAGACGACGGCGGATACAATCACAACCCTTCCGCACCCATTGTATTGAATTCATTCTCGCCCCTGCAGGGCGCTACCGGTACAGATATCCTCATCACCGGCAGCAATTTTTCAACCGACACCTCCAAAATAAAAGTCACCATCAATGGGGTGCCTTTGAAAATAGTAGGCGCCAAAGAGAACCAGATACTGGCCTTCCTGCCTGCCAAAACAGGCAGTGGCCCCGTAACGGTGACAATTGGCGATCAGCATGTTACCAGTACAGAAAATTTCACCTACCTGTTCACCTATGTGGTATCTACACTGGCAGGTTCCGGTAGTGCCGGTTATCAGGACGGAAAAGGAGAAGCTGCTTCTTTCAACTTCGATGGCGTGCGCTCGCAATTGAGTGTAGACGATAACCTGAATGTGTATGTGCCCGACGGCGGCAATCAAAGAATACGCAAAATAGCGCCCGATGGAACGGTGACTACTTTGGCCGGTTCCGGGGTAAAAGGATTTGCAGATGGGCCTGCCGCCGCCGCCCAGTTCAATAATCCCTGCGGTACCATGGTAGATGCCAATGGCAATGTGTATGTTTCTGAAAGGAATGGCAACCGCATTCGCAAGATCACGCCCGATGGCCTGGTGTCTACCCATGTATCCGGTCCCAATGACCCCGGCACCAAAGAACTGACATCGATTGCCATTAATAAAACCACCGGCGCCATTTACTGGTCAGATTTTTATGGCGATGGTATTTACACACTGAAAAATGGTAACGTAACTAAAGTGATCAACTACTCACTGCCCTGCACCATTACCATTGACGACGCAGGAAATATTTACGCCACCCACTACAATGCCCAAACAGTGAGAAAGTACACGTACAATGCTGCCGACGGAACTTTCGACAATGGGGAGGTGATTGCCGGTAAACAGGATCAGGCCGACTGGGTAGACGGCATAGGCGAAAACGCCCGCTTCAACCGCCCCTGGGGCATTGCCATCGATAACAACGGCAACCTGCTGGTTTCGGGATTGGGCGAACACAGGAACAGCAACAACATTCGCCTCATCAATACCACTACCCGTGAAGTGACCACCATTGCCGGTGTGGGCGACAGGGGTTATGCCGATGGAAAAGGCAGCAACGCCCGTTTCGATACACCTACCGGCATAGCGGTAGACAAAAATGGCGATATGTATGTACAGGACCTGGTGAACCAGCGCATACGTAAGATCACCATACAGTAATATTTTTCAAGTGGGTTGAAATGGTCCGTACCCTGTTTCAACCCACTTTTTTATAACTCCGTTAAACATGAAAAAAATAACATACAACCTTGTTCTGATCATTGGAATAACAACACTGTCCTGCGGTAAAAAAGGCAGCGATGCACCACCCATCAACGGCAACCCGCCACAGCAGGAGGTGAATTTTACTTCCAGTGATGCTACTTCTGCCTACAACGACTTCAATAAACATTTATACGATCCCCTGAGAAAGATATACTACCGCCGTTCCGACAAAAGCGGACGTGGCGCCATCTGGACCCAGGCCATTTATTGGGATATGGCCATGAATGCCTGGAAGCGTACAAAGGATCCCCAATACAGACAATTGATAGAAGATATTTTCCAGGGAGGCGCCGGGCAATACGTGGATTACAACTGGCGCAACGAAACCGAATGGTTTATCTGGGACGATATGATGTGGTGGATCATTTCGCTGGCAAGGGCTTATGAACTCACCGGCGAACAAAAATACCTGGATCTTTCCAAAGAAGGATTCCATTTCGTATGGTATGGCGATCCCGCCATCAATCGCGTTGGCTCGCACGAGGCCAATGGCGGTATGGAATGGGACTGGCACCGCCGCGGCAAAACTGCCTGTATCAATTATCCCACCATCATTGCTGCCATGACCCTGCACAACATCACAAAAGACGACGACTATGTGTCCAAAGCACTGGAAGTATATGGCTGGGCAAAGGCCAATTTATTTGATGCCAACAATGGCCGTGTGGCCGACCACAAGGTAGACAACCAGCCCACCAACTGGACCCTGCATACCTACAACCAGGCCACCTGCATAGGCGCTGCCGTTATGCTGTATAACAAAACCAAAGATGTGAAATACCTGAACGATGCCGTGCTGGCCGCCGACTTTGTGAAAAACGTGATGAGTGATGCCCATGGCATTTTGCCTTTTGAAAATGGTGAAGAACAGGGCGTATACAACGCCATATTTGCACAATACATCATACGTCTTATTGAAGACGGGAACAAACCCGAATACTTGCCCTGGTTACGAAAAAACATCAACTTTGCCTACGGCAGAAGAAACATTACTACCGGTTTAATGGGTAAGGATTATAAAACCACGCTGCCCACCGGCGCTGCCGTTTCCTGTTACGATGCCTGTAGCATTCCCGCTTTGATGCAGGTAATTCCTCCTGAGAAATAGAAAATAATGTATCGATGAAATTGAAATTTGTATTCGGTTCACTGCTTTTTACAAGAGCTTTATTGGCCAACGATCCGGAACCCCTGAAATACGTAAACACCCTGCAGGGTACCAATTCGTCATTTGAACTTACCCGCGGCAATACCTATCCCACCACCGCTTTGCCCTTTGGCATGCATACGTGGACGCCGCAAACCGGTAAAAACGGCGATGGCTGGAAATACCAGTATACCAAAAAAACGATTCGTGGTTTTCAACAGGCGCACCAGTGCAGTTCCTGGACCAATGACTATGCTGTTTTTTCGTTTATGCCGGTCATTGGTAAACTGGTGGTGAATGAAGATGAGCGGGCATCTGCCTTCAACCATGCCAACGAAACCGCTTCGCCCGCTTATTACCAGGTACGGTTCGATAACAAGATCAATACAGAAATAGCACCTACCGAACGTGGTGCGCACCTTCGTTTTTCTTTTCCGAAGGGGCAAAACGCTTACCTGGTGCTGGATGGTTATACCCGCATGAGCATGGTAACCATCATTCCTGCCGAACGCAAAATCATCGGTTATGTAAACAACGGTCATTATCGCACCGATAACTTTAAAAATTATTTTGTTGCTGTATTCGACAAACCGTTTGTGGCCTATGGCACCTGGGAAAACCGCAGGAATTCCATACAGCCCGATTCCCTGTATGCAGAGGGGCGTGGCGCCGGCGCTTATATTCAATTTAAGGCAGGAGAAAAAGTACAGGTAAAAGTAGCTTCTTCTTATATAAGCCCCGAACAGGCCGAACTGAACCTGCAAAGAGAACTGGGCGCCTTTAAAAAAGTTGAAGATACCCGGAAGGCCGCCGCTGCCATTTGGAACAGGTATTTGTCGAAGATTTTGGTGGAAGGCGATTCAGAAGAAGACAAAGCCACTTTTTATTCCTGCTTTTTCAGGGCCAGCCTGTTCTCGCGCCAGTTTTTTGAATACGACAAAGACGGCCAACCTTATTATTTCAGTCCCTACGATGGCAAGATCCATTACGGTTATTTATATACCGATACCGGCTTTTGGGATACTTTTCGGGCACAGTTCCCGCTGAACACCATCCTGCATCCCACCATGCATGGCCGTTATATGCAGGCCCTGCTCGATGCCAAAGAGCAATGTGGCTGGCTGCCATCCTGGTCGTTCCCCGGCGAAGGCGGCAGCATGATCGGCAACCATGCTATTGCCCTGTTAACCGATGCCTGGGTTAAAGGCATCCGCACATTCGATGCGCACAAAGCGCTGGAAGCCTACCTGCACGAAGCCACCAACAAAGGTCCCTGGGGCCCCGCCAATGGCCGCCATGGATGGAAAGAATATTTCCAGTTGGGGTATGTGCCTTATCCCGAAATAGGAGAAGCCACTGCCAAAACCCTGGAATATGCTTACGATGACTGGTGTGGTTATAAACTGGCACTGGAAGTAAAAGCGCCTTTTTATGCCGGCATCTTTGCCCGCCAGATGTACAATTACCGCAATGTATACGATTCCACTACCGGCTTTATGCGCGGCCGCAATGCCAAAGGCGAATGGCAGCCCAATTTCGATGCCACCGAATGGGGCGGACCTTTTACCGAAGGCTGCGCCTGGCACTGGTTATGGTCGGTATTTCACGATGTACAGGGTTTGATCAACCTCCTGGGCGGTAATGAAAAATTTGTGGCCAAACTTGATAGTGTATTCACCATGCCCAATACCTTCAAGGTAGGCACCTATGGCCGTCCCATTCACGAAATGACCGAGATGGCCATGGCCAATATGGGGCAATATGCACATGGCAACCAGCCCATACAACATATGATATACCTGTATAATTATGCAGGCCAGCCCTGGAAGGCGCAATACCATGCACGTAATGTGATGAAGAAATTATACAATGCTACCGAGAACGGTTATCCCGGCGATGAAGACCAGGGCCAAACCTCCAGTTGGTATGTATTGAGCGCTCTGGGTTTCTACAGTGTAACACCCGGTACCGGTGAATATGTGCTGGGCAGCCCGATGTTTAAAAAAATCACGATCACCCTGGAGAACGGGAAACAATTTGTAATTAAAGCCAATGGCAACAATGAAAATAATGTATATGTACAAAATGCATCATTAAACGGTAAGCCTTATACAAAAACATATATACGTCATGAAGATATAGTAAATGGCGGTGTGCTGGAACTGAATATGGGCAGCCAGCCCAATACGTCCATCAAATTAACTCAGGAAGACAAACCCTTTTCCCTGTCGGCACCAATAGCACAGCATTCATATCTATATTAGCTCAGAATCATCCTGGTATACAGGATTCGGTTACAGGGTGCAATCGTTTTGTGGAATTATTGTCATTTATACATTTAAATGACTATATTGCATATACCAAAACGATTGCACCGGTATGACCGAAAAACAAATCATATCTCACCTGCAGCAAAGGATTGCCCTCTGCGAGGATATGAAAGCATATCGCCGGTTGTACGAGCTGTTATACGAGCGCCTGTTTTGGTTTTCCTACTCTTTTGTGAAATCCCGCGAAGTTGCCGAAGAAATTGTTTCCGATGTGTTTATCAAGATCTGGAATATTCGTGATGAACTCCGCTCGGTCGATAACCTCACCGTATACCTGTATATCATTGCCAAAAACTGCTCGCTCAATTATATTACAAAAAAGTACAGATATCCTCAGGTAAGTCTGGATGATATCCAGTTTGAAGTGGTATCCAACATCAATCCCGAAGAATTATATATTTCCGCCGAGCTGGGTAAAAAAATCAGGGAGGTCATTGCCCAGCTACCCACACAATGCCGGTTTATATTTCAAATGGTGCGGGAAGACGGGCTCAAGCCCAAAGAAGTGGCCGAGATTTTAAGCATCGCCGAAATGACCGTTCGCAACCAACTCACCATAGCTGCTAGAAAAATAGCCCTCGCTTTACAACCCCATCTGCAAAACGCCACCACCCGGGTAGACCCGTCGAAGGTGCTGGTAACCGGCACCGAGCTGATGCAGGGCAGTAAATATCCTTATGGTCAGCGCGATAAATACGGTACCAGCAACGAAGGCGGCGCCGATGTGCAGTATGGACGTTTCCTGGACGAACTGGGGTATGAATTTTTCGAGGAAGCCCACCGCCGGCAGGATATGATACGCTTTGGTGTGTTCACCACCAAAAAATGGCTGTCGCATACCAGCAGCGCACCGCATAAAACACTATTCCCCATACCACAGGTAGAAATAAATAAAAATTCCAAGCTGAAACAAAATTTTGGATATTAGAATTATGAAAAGATTGTTCCTTTTATTTGCTGTAGGCTGTTGTATGCAGGTGCATGCACAGAAAAAAGATTATCCTATACAGGCCGTTAACTTCACGGCTGTAAAACTCACCGATAGTTTCTGGCTGCCCCGCCTGCGCACCAATCACCTGGTTACCATACCTGCCTCTTTTGAGCGTTGCGAAAGTACCGGCCGGGTAAAGAATTTTGAGATGGCTGCCGCCAAATCGGGAAAATTCTGTACCACCTTTCCCTTCGATGATACGGATATTTACAAAACCATTGAAGGCGCTTCTTTTTCCCTGAGTCTTTTCCCCGATAAAAAGCTGGAAGCCTATATCGATTCACTGATTGTAAAAATTGCCAACGCGCAGGAGCCCGATGGATACCTGTATACAGCACGCACCATCAATCCCAACAATCCGCACAAATGGGCTGGTACGGAACGATGGGTAAAGGAACGGGAATTGAGCCATGAGCTGTACAATGCCGGTCATTTGTACGAAGCGGCTTTTGCCCACTATTACGCCACCGGCAAAAAGAATTTGCTGAACATTGCCCTGAAAAATGCCGACCTGGTTTGTTCGGTGTTTGGTGAGGGTAAATTGCATGTGGCGCCCGGCCACCAGATTGTGGAAATGGGACTGGTGAAACTGTACCGCATCACCGGCAAACAGGAATACCTGGAAACAGCCAGATTCTTTATTAATGAGCGGGGGCGTTATAAGGGTTACGACAGCACCAGCCGCGATCCCTGGCGCAATGGATCGTACTGGCAGGATCATGTTCCCGTGGTGCAGCAAAAAGAAGCTGTGGGGCATGCCGTACGTGCCGGTTACCTGTATGCTGCTATTGCCGATGTAGCAGCATTGACCGGCGACGAAGAGTTGCTGCGCGCCGTGGATACCATTTGGCAAAACGTGGTAACAAAGAAGATATATGTGCAGGGCGGGTTGGGCGCCATACCCGGCGGCGAACGATTTGGCGACAATTATGAACTGCCCAATGCCACCGCCTATAACGAAACCTGCGCGGCCATTGCCAATGTATACTGGAATTACCGTATGTTCCTGTTACATGGCGAAAGCAAGTATATAGATGTATTGGAAAAAAGCCTGTATAATGGACTGATCTCCGGCATAGGGCTCGATGGTAAATCGTTCTTTTATACCAATGCCATGCAAATCAGGAACCACTTTACGCACCATGCGCTGGAACCTGTGCGCTCCGGCTGGTTCGATTGTTCCTGTTGCCCCACCAATTTAACGCGGCTCATCCCTTCAATTCCAGGCTATGTATACGCCCTGAAGAATAATGATGTATATGTGAACCTGTTTATCAATAGTAAGGCCACATTGAAGGTTCAGAACAAACAGGTGGTGATTGAGCAGCAAAACCGTTATCCCTGGGACGGTGATCTGATATTCAAAATAACGCCTGCAAAAGCGAGTGCATTCAACATGCTGGTGCGTATTCCCGGCTGGGCGCAAAACGAAGCCATTCCTTCTGATCTTTATAAGTTCACCAACACGGTCAACACAAAACCGGTGATCAAAGTAAACGGCCAGCCGGTTGCGTATACCATGGTGAATGGCTATGCTTCCATCAACAGAACCTGGAAGAAAAATGATCAACTGGAAGTGCTGTTGCCGATGGAGGTGCGCCGGGTGGTGGCGCATGTAAAAGTTAAAGACGACCATGGTAAAGTGGCCCTGCAAAGAGGTCCGCTTATTTATTGCGCCGAATGGGTCGATAACAATGGCAGAGCTTCCAATATCATACTGCCGGCTAATGCAAATTTAACCGCCAGTTACCGCTCCGACTTGTTGAATGGCGTGACGGTGCTCACCGGCCAGGCGCCTGTGATCAAAATCAATCAGAACCAGGTGTCTACCGTACAACAGCCAATTACCGCTATTCCCTATTATGCCTGGGCTAATCGTGGTAAGGGTGAAATGACGGTATGGTTCCCGGATGCCATCAATGATATTGAGATCATAGCAGCAAAACCACCGGATCATGTCATTCGAAAATAAAACGCTACGACCCCGGCCAAAAAGCCGGGGTTTTTTATTTTTATTTTTAAACGAATTCCCTTAATTTAATAGTGGAAAATATAGCTAGTTAACTAGCCTCCCAAAGGAAACCTGTTCTCGCTCTGATTACCAGCATCTGGAAAAACATCGTCTTAGGCCTGACAATTCATTTACATGAACCAGAAACCTTTTATACTCGTAGCCGACGATGACCAGGAAGACCGATTCTTGTTGCATACTGCTTTTGTGGAAATTGGGTGTTCGGATGAAATTTACCTGGTCGAAAATGGCATGCAGGTATTCAATTACCTCGATACTTCTGAACGGGAGCATCGCACGCCTGCACTTATTATCCTCGATCTCAACATGCCGGTGCTGGATGGTATTCAAACCCTCTCGCGCCTGAAGTCTGACAACCGTTACAGGGATATTCCTGTGATCATTTACACCACTTCCATACAGGAAGTGGAAAAAGCCAAATGCCTGGAAATAGGCGCCGCCGACTTTATAAAAAAGCCGGCCCAGTTTAACCAAACCGTTTCTACCGCACAATTTTTCCATGAATTCGGGATGGCAGCCGTAAAATAGATCAGATTGTTTGCCAGGTACCCGTTTTAGCACTCTCAAAAACAGCTTCAATCACTTTCATATTGTTCACTGCATCTTCCAGCGGTGTAGGAGCCGGCGTTTTGTTCAGGATGGCCTGCGAAAACAGGTCGCCCTGGATGGTGTACTGGTCTACCGGTTCAAATACCATTTCTTCCGTACCTTTTTTAGTGTGCAGCCAAATGCGGGTACTTGTTTTGGGCGGCGCATTAAAGGGGATCTCTATTTCCACCCGGCCTTCGGTGCCCAGTATATTTACGCGCTGGTAGGGCATCAACTGGGTGCTGCAGGTAAATGTAGAGGTGCCGCTTTTGAAATCGAGCATGCCCGAACTCAGCGTATCGGTGCCCATTGCGGCATCATAATCCATACGGCCCATTACACGTACCGGTTCTTCGTTGAAAATAAAACGCGAAAGCGATATGCAATAGCAGCCGATATCCATCAATCCGCCACCGCCAATATCTTTTTGGTTACGGATATTATTGGGGTCGGTATTGTAATAAGAGAAGAAGGAATGTATGGTTTTGGGAATGCCCACCTTGCCCTCCTGTACCCATTTTTTGGCCTGCACCCATTGCGGGTGAAAGCGGTACATAAAGGCTTCCATAATCACCAGGTGGGGTGTTTGCTTCGATGCCTGTAGCAATTGATGGGCTTCGGCGGCAGACAGGGCAATGGGTTTTTCGCATAATACATGTTTGCCCGCCTCTAATGCCTTCAGCGCCCAGGGAACATGCAGGTGGTTGGGCAGCGGAATGTATACCGCCTCAATGGAGGCATCGTTCAGCAGCGCTTCATACGAGCTATGCGCCACAGGAATATTCAATGCATCGGCAACAGCCTTTGCCTGGCCGGCATCGCGCGAGGCAATAGCCCTCACCTGGCAATAGGTAGAGGCCTGCATGGCCGGAATTACTTTTTCACGAGCTATTTTGGCGGTACTTACAATTCCCCAACTGATCTTTTTCATGACAGAAAGCGTTATGTGAGGGCAAGTTAATATCAAATAAGTATTAAAAACTCAACGTTCCCTGCCCAGGTTGTTGATAAAGTTGATTAATGAGGAAAGCTCCTGTTCTGTAATCATCTTTTTATATACCGGCATTTTTTCATTGCCAAAGGCGCGCGGATCCCTGATATAATTGGCCATTTGTTCATTGGTAAATTTACTGTGCGCCTGTTCCAGTGTATAAGATCCTTTGCCATCGGCGCCATGGCAGGAATGACAGCCGTATTTTACATAGAGGCTGGCGCCGGGATGGCCGGTACGCTTTACCTGGTTATGAATGGGAGGTACCGTTTTCAGGTAAGCATATATTGCCTGAATTTCTTCATCGCTCAACTCGGGATACATGGGCATCGGCGGTCTGATCACTTCATTGTTTATATTGAACCCTTGTTGTAAGGCACGCGCCAGGTCTTTTTCGGTCCAGTTGCCAAGACCGCTTTCGTGAAAAGTGATATTGGGCACAGTTATTTTCTCCCCGCTTTCATTTTTCATTTTCTGTCCGCCGCCCAGGTATCCCTTCGATTGTTCCGGATTGTTCATATTTATTTTGGTGAAACCGGCAGAGTGGCAATGAAAACAACCCAGGTTATCTACCAGGTAGCGGCCGAGCGCGGTTTTTTCAACGGGTCGATCAATGATGGTATCGCAATAGGGAAGGGGTTTTGAAAAATGGCTGATGCCGATTTTACCCATGGGTGTATACCTGGTGGGGGGCGTTGCAATGTTTGCGGGGCGCACCAACGAATCGTTGGAACGCAGAAAAGCAATGATGGCATCCAGGTCTTTCGTGGCCAGGTGAGGTCTTTGCATATAGGGCATTAATCGGCCATCTTTGGCAATGCCCGTGCGCAACAAATAAACCAGCTCGCCATCGGTATAATCACCGATGCCCTGATGCACATCCTGCGTAATATTCGACGCATATACTTTTCCAACAATACCTGGTATATCGTGCATGCGTTTGCCCGTAAGTTGTTGGGTGGTGGCATCAAAGTGACAACCTGCACACATCATCATTGTCAGGCGTTTGCCTTCCTGCGCCTCCTGCGTATGTGCGGTAACCGTATGCGTTATCTTTTGTGGCGTATAGTACAACCGGCAGGCGGTTATCAGCAACAGGAAAGATATAGACGCAAAAAGTATTTTCGGCGTTGTCATGTGGTAAAAATAAATACGTGAAACAAAAAAGGGGCAGGATAAAAATCCACCCCCGTTAAAATCCAAAAATACTCTTTGAAAAACTATGCCCATATTTATTCAAAATGCACGCCAATAATCGTTTAAACGGCTGTTGTGCATGGCGAAAACGGATAATGTGAATTAATTTTCCCAGTAATCCACATTTTTAGTAAAAATCACAATCCATTCGTTAGTTCCCACACTTCATGACGCCCGCACTTCAACGGCAAATCAACCACCGGTTACTTTGCAGGTGTTAAAAAAGATGGTATATGTTACAGCTTTTTAAAGCCTTCGTTACCGGTATATTGCTGGTGTTGGCGCAACGGGGTTCGGCACAATTGCCGGTAAAAGGAAAGGTGATCGATGCCTTTACCAAAGAGCCTGTCTGCGGGGCCAGTCTTCATTGTTCGGCCACCGGTTGCCATCATGCCTGCATCACCAATGCCAGCGGTGAGTTTGAAATAACCTGTTGCAATCGCTCCCGGTTGATTGTAACATCGGTAGGCTATCAACTACAACAGGCAAGCACAGCAGGTAGTAGCTGTATGGTACACCTGACACCCACACAATCGTTGATGAAAGAAGTGGTGGTATCGGCCAATCGCGGTGAAGCCATCAAACGATCGGAAGCGCCGGCGGCCATCGCCATCATCAGCCCTAAAACCATGCAGGATACCAAACCCATTTCGGCCGACCAGGTATTGAATAAAATAAGCGGCCTACACATGGTGAGCCTGGGTAATGAACAGCACCAGATGAGTATTCGCCAGCCCATGACCACCAAAAGCCTTTTCCTGTACCTGGAAGACGGTATTCCCATACGCACTACGGGTTTATTCAACCACAATGCCCTGGTGGAGATGAATATGACCGCCACCAAATCCATTGAAGTTATCAAAGGACCCTCGTCTTCCTTATATGGAAGCGAAGCCATTGGCGGCCTGGTCAATTTTATTACGGCTGCGCCTGCTGCCCTGCCGGTGATGAAATTATCGGCCCAGGGAAACAATATCGGTTACAAACGTGGCGACCTGTTTACCAGTTTTTCTAAAAATAAATGGGGCATGGTGCTCAGCGGTTATTATGCCGGAAAAAGAAATAGCTACCTGCAGTACAGCGATTATCATAAAGCCACTGTCACCGCGCGAATAGATTATCGTTTTTCCAATACAACCCATCTTACCAACAGCATCACCTGGGTGGATTATTATAGCGATATGCCGGGCGGCATTGACAGTCTGCTATTTGCCAAACGTGTTTTCAGCAACCTGCATACATTCACCTATAGAAAAGTACAATCCATGCGTTATCGGTCCACCCTCACACAGCAATGGAGCGATCATGGTAAAACCTCCGTTTCGGTGGTATACCGTAACAATATAATAACACAAAACCCTGCCTACCGCGTCAAAAACGATCCCAACAAAAGCCTGGCGCATGGTGAATTGAACAAAAGCCGTTTTAACAGCTATGTGTTCATTGCACAGCATAAACAACAGCTGCCCTGGAAAAAGACAGTGCTCACAGGTGGATTGAATATCGACATCAGCCCATCCGCCTATCAGGCAAACTATATCAGGATCAGAAAAGATACTGCCAGTAAAAAATACATCAGTTACCAACAAACCGACAGCGTACTTACCCACTACGCCGCGCGCTTAAACAACTATGCCGCTTATGTGAACGCCGAATTCCATGCAACAAACAGCCTGCGTGTGGTAGCTTCTTTGCGTTACGACCGGTTTCGCTATCAATTCAAGAATCACCTGCCTCCGTCTGCATTCAACGATTCGCCCGAAACCATCCACCATTTTAGCCGGCTGAGCCCCAAACTGGGTATTACCTGGAATTTTAGTGAGCGCACCGGCGTTTATGCCAATTACAGCGAAGGTTTTGTGCCGCCCCAGGTTACCGAATTGTATACCGGTGAACAGGTGCCCGATCTGCACCCGAGCGTATTTTACAACTATGAGGGCGGAGGCTGGGCCGAGATCATTCGCAACAGGTTAAGCGCCGAAATCAGTGTATATCGCCTGCGTGGCACCCATGAGATCATTTCCGTAAAACAGCCCGATGGCTCTTATAGCAACCAGAATGCCGGCGAAACCCTGCATACCGGTGTGGAAGCCGGTGTGCAGGCTAAACCGGTAAAGGGTTTATCGGTTCGGTTCAGCGGCGCATACAGTAAACACCGTTTTGTAGATTATACCGAAAAAGGCGTGTCGTATAAAAACAATGAAATGAACAATGCGCCCAACTGGATGTATAATGCCGAGGCCTGTTATAAGCCTGCCTTTATAAAGGGATTGCGGATAAGCCTGGAATGGCAGTATATCGGCAGTTATTTTACCGATCCGCAAAATACAGCCCGCTACAATGGTTACGATGTGCTGCATTGCAGGGCCGGCTGCCGGTTCGGCGCCATGGAACTATGGGTACATGTGCTGAACCTCACCGATAATTATTACTCTTATATTACCACCAAAAGTGTGTACGGATATAGTTACCAGGTGGCCGAACCGCGTACCCTGCATGCAGGCCTGATGATAGATGTAGCCGCTTTATTTAAAAAGAAATAGATGAAACAGCTTTTAGCATTTTGCGGTATTTGCCTGCTGCTGGCCTGCCATCATACAGAACAGAGCATGACGCTCCATGCAGGCGCCATCAGGCAGGCCGACAGTCAGCCCGGCTTCTGCCCCTATTTAACAAAGGATACCAAGGGGCGTGCTGTTTTAAGCTGGGTACGCACCATTAACGATACCGGTGCCGTTTTTTGTTATGCGGTGTTGCAGGATGGCCGTTCATTCGGTGCGCCTGTAGAGATACCATCCAGCAATAATATTGAACCCCATTCCGAAAACCTGCCCAGGATCATTTTCAAACCTTCGGGAGAGATCATTGCATTGTGGGGCGCCCAAAGCAACGATACACGCAACAAATATGCAGGCCGCGTATATTATTCCCGGTCGTTTGATGAAGGAAAGAGCTGGAGCAATCCCCAACCGCTGGTGAGCGATACTGCCGGCTACGACCAGCGTTACTACGATGTGGCTTTGCTGCCCAATGGCGAGGCCGGAATCATTTGGCTCGACAACCGCAAAACCATCAACAAGGAGGGCTCGGCCCTGTATTTTGCGCAAACCCGTGGTAGCGATGGTTTTCAGCAGGAGCGGCTCATCAGCCAGCCCTGTTGTCAATGCTGCCGTACCAACCTGTTTGCAGATGACAAGGGCAGTATACATGTGTTGTATCGCGGCATCATCAACGACAGTATTCGCGATATGGTGCATGCCGTTAGTACCGATGGCGGCAACCATTTTTCAACACCCCAACGCTTATATGAAGATAACTGGGTTATCAGGGCCTGCCCGCATACTGGTCCGGCCATGACGGCCAATACCAACGGCCTGCATTTTGCCTGGTTTACCGGCGGCCACACACGCGGCTGTTTCTATACCAAAAGCACCGATAATGGCGCTCATTTTGCGGAGCGTGACAGCATCAGCCTGCAGGGGGCACATCCCCAACTGGCCGCTTTACAAAACGGTGATATAGTTGTGGTTTGGGATGAAACGGTGCAGCGCAACAACCGGATATATAAACGAATCGGTCTTCAAAAACGCAATGCCGCCGATGTAGTGCAGAGAAAGGAATACATCACGGCCGATACCGGTATGGCCACCTATCCCGTTATTACGCCTGTGCAGGGGAATTGTTCCCTGGTAGCGTTCGTGCAAACGAGGGGGGAGCAGCGTTATGTGGCTTACCAGTTGATTGAATGGTGACCGTGAGGTATAGCCAGTAGGCTGCCGGGAGGGCATCTGTCCTGTACCATCCTGTTTGAAAAAGCCTCAAAAATATGATCTGGATCATGGCCAAAAAATTTTAAAACCGCGATTTTGGCGTTGGAAACCATAAGTGTTTTTTGCTGAAATGCAGTCTGGTAGCGGGTTTCAGGATTTGTGACGGCGGTTTGCGATAATAAAATCGGTCAAAATCTGATTTCCGGTAGCTGGTGCGGCATTGTATTTTTACATCATCAAACAACGGTAGCACAGCAACAAGAGGAAGAACGCAAAGAGCAGCTACCAAAGAAGCGAAAGCTTCTCTCAAAAAGATCGAAGTTTTTTTTCATATGGCAAGCAATCGTTAGAGGTCGACTGTTTCTACAGTGGACCTTTTTTTTGTCTTCACATACCCACTTGCTCATCAGGGCGCCGATGCCGGGCCATACGCTGCGCAATAACACTTACCACAATCAATTGCAGGGCATGATAGAACATGATGGGCAACAGCAGTATGCCCATAACCGGGCTGTTCATGAATATCACTTTGGCCATCACCGTACCATGTACCAATGATTTTTTGGAGCCGCAGAAGGTGGCGGTTATACGGTCGGCGCGGCTGAAACGCAGCAGGCGGGCTATGCTGCCGGTGATCAGATATACGATAAAGAATAACAACAATACGCAAGCGCCCAGTGATAACAGTTCCGGTGCATCGAGATGGCCGAACATGTGTTTATCGAACGAATGGCTGAATGCCGTATAAACGATGGCGAGTATAACCAGCTGATCGAAGTACTTTAACTGTTTGCTGTATTGCCCGGCCACCCGTCCCAAACGGGTAGCATTTAACAACAGCCCGAGCACCACCGGCGCCAGTATTTGCAACAATAATTTCATCACCACATCCTGCATGTCTAACGAATGGCTGGCGCCATCGCTTACCATGGCCATCCAGGCGGGCGTAATGAGTATGCCCATAAGGCTGGATATGCTGGCGTTGAAAATAGCGCCTGGTATGTTGCCATTGGCAATAGATACCATCACTACCGACGACGATACCGTGGAGGGCAATGCCGCCAGGAAAAACGTACCCAGCCAAAGCACCTGTGTATGTCCCTGGTTAAGCCAGGGACGAAAAAGCAATACCAACAGAGGGAACAGGATAAAGGTGGCCGCCTGCACCAATATATGCAGTCGCCAGTTGCTTAAGCCCAATGCCAGTTTAGCCCTGTTCAGCTTCAGGCCATAAAAAAAGAAAATGAACGACACGCCCAGGTTGGCCAGCCAGGATATGGAAAAGGGGCCTTTGGCAATACCCGGACCGGGGAATTGCGAAGCCAGCACAATCGTGCCCATGATAGACAGGATAAACCAGTCGAGCCCGGCTTTGCCCGGCAACTGAATAAGCTTGTTCATTTATATGCAATATAATGAACAATTGAAATTTGTTTCCGGATAGCAGATCTGGTATACACGTGCATATACAAACGAAAAACTGAACATATTTTTTTGTATTTCCGAAAAAGTATATATCTTGCCATTACTCCCATACATGCCTACATGTAATAGTAGCAAGGTGACGATGATGATTTAATTATTGTGGCGTTCTGCCCGGATTTATTCACTCCTTAAAACATTTATATGCCTTTCAAAGCCATATGTGATGTGGGTATTTTATTGCTACTGCCTCCGGTTTGGCCGGTGAAATGGTACTTACTTCGATCGTATTTATTGGTGCAAAGGAAATTGCCATAGTCAAGCTGGTAAAACAGAGCTATGATCTATTATTGGTATAGGGGCGGGGCATAAGCTCCGGTTTCTATTGGGGAAGCTACGTGTTACGGAGTTAGCGTGGGCGATAACATGTACCTTGCTACAAATGGAAAATTTCCTCTCCTTTTTCATCGCAAATACTGCATAGGTAACCTGAAACCTCGTAAGGTAGCCTTATGCCCTGCCGCTTATACTATTTCTGTGTACTCCCTGTTAAAATCATGCTATGTCTTTCATTGCCAGACTTTATATAGAAAAGGAGGAGGCCATTAATGTACTACAATGTGGATTCCGTTTCAGGCAAAGCCTGGATGTCAGTGGCCGGCCCGGCACATTGCCACGGGGTGGCATCATCAGGCTGGTGCTGGAAAGTGATGACCGAACGGGTTTGTTCGAGTGGATGATCAGTTCTATAAACATAAAAAACGGCATGGTTACATTTTACCGACACGATACCATGAGCAGACTCAAGTCGCTGCATTTCCGCGGTGCGCATTGTGTAGAGTATTATGAAACCTTCGATCAGGTAAGCAGGTACCCCATGCAAATACAGCTTACGCTCAGTGCACATAGTATCAGCCTCAACGGCGCCACTTATTTCAACGATTGGCGGATGTAGGAATAAATCTGTGAATATGCTTGTTGTCACCAGTATTACCATTGAAGGAAAACCTGTTAAACAGTTCCGTATGTTGACGCTTACCCAGGGCATTTTTGCACATCATACATTTCAATTGACCTGTCCGGTCGAAGCCATCGACCGGAAGGAGGGAACCATTTTTAATAACTCTGCCAGCTGGATAGGCGCCTCCATACAAATGGAAATACGGCGTGACGGCGCTGCAGAAGCCTTGCAATTCCATGGTTTGATTAACCAGATAACTACCGACAAACAGAACGGATATGCCGGTGACATTATTATCAGTGGCGCCAGCCCCACGATTTTGCTGGATGCCGGTCTGCAATGCCAGTCCTGGGAAGAAAAAACATTGCATCATATTATACAGGATATACTTAACCGGTTTCCGCAAAACCTGTTGCCATTTCATATATCGACAGCAGTCACCGGGCCGCTCCAGTATACCGTACAATACCAGGAAACCGCCTGGCAGTTCCTGCGCAGGCTGGCCGCCGCCCATGGCGAGTGGCTGTTGTATGACGGCAGGCAACTGCTGATTGGTCAACCACAGGGCGCCAGCCATGAACTGATCTATGGCAGGCATCTCAGCCGGTTCAATATGTCGATGCAGGCGCGGCCGGCAGACATGCGGGTATTCGCCTACGACCCGGTGCAATATGAAGTGCATGTAAGTGAACCGGATCATATACAAAGTCAGGGAGCACAGAATTGGGTACACCATGTAAGTGAGAAAAGCCGCTTATTATATCCCGCTTCAACCCGGTGGCAAAACCGGTTAATGACCGGTAAAAAACATTTGGACGATTGGGTGGCTATGCAATCGGCCTTACAGCAGGCGCAGATGGTGTATTGTAGCGGATGCAGTGATGTGCCTGCCCTGCAGCCGGGCAATACTATCAATATAAAGGGATACAATGTATATAATAAGCTGGATGAGGTGTATGGCAATTTCATTGTTTTTTCAGTGGTTCATAGGTGTGAAGGACAGGGGCACTATAGCAACGAATTCATGGCTGTGCCTGTTTCGGTGAAGGTGCCTCCTGTTCCTTTTATTGCCGAACCCCGATGTGATACCCAAACGGCTATTGTTACCGATAACCACGACCGGCAGGGGCTGGGCCGTATACGCGTACGTTTTCACTGGATGAAGGAACATGAAAAATCGCCCTGGCTGCGCGTAGCCAGTATGCATGCAGGCCATAACAAAGGATTTTTTGCCTTGCCGGAAATAGGTGAGGAGGTGATCGTTTCCTTCGAGGGCGATCATCCCGGCAAACCCTATGTTGTGGGCTCCGTATATAACGGCCACGCCGCCTGCGCATTTGCCAATACAACAAATGATATCAAACTGTTTACGACGCGCAGTGGCAATACCATAGAGTTGAACGACCAGGCCGGTAGCATAACCATACAGGATAAAAATGGTAACCGTATGAAGCTGGATGGATCGGGATCCCTCTGTTTGTACGCCAACGACAGGCTTGTACTGCGATGCGGCAAAGCCGTTATAGCCATGAATAAGGATGGCGCCATTACCATGAACGGAAAGGAGATTGCCGTGCTGGCCAATGGTGATGTAAAGGTGCAGGGTACAACCATCAGGTTGAATTGAATTGGTGGACTTCATCCTTTCTTGTATGGGAAAACCAGCTGCCTGTATTGGCGATATACATACCTGTGTGGTTACTGCACCCGTGGCGCATATAGGGGGACCGATCACCGGACCAGGCGCATCCAGCGTATGGATAGCGGGCAGGCCGGCTGCCCTGGCAGGCGATAGTTGCATTTGCACCGGCGCTATCGACCGCGTAATTACCGGTTCAAGCGGGGTATTCATAGAAGGTAAACCTGCTGTGCGGGCTGGTGACCGGTGTGAACATGGCGGTATAATTGTAACCGGCTGTGTGACGGTGTTGATCGGGGAAATGATGCCCGCAGATTTGTTTCAACCGGATATTACTTATTCCAAACAAGACCAACACAAAGAGCCGAAGCCCTATAGAAAGCCCCGCCCCGCGCGGCGACGGCGAATGATAGGGCAGGCCATCAGGGATGCTACGGAGATGTTGACGCAGAAACAGCAGCTGTTGCGGAAGCAGGATGCAGAAACGATGCGGTTGTTTAAGAAGTGGTTTGGGAGAGATGATGAGAAGGCGAGGGGGATTATTTTGAGGAGGATAAGGCGGGCGTTGCGGTGTTTGAAGGGTTTGACGGAGGAGAATTTTGGGGAGATATTGGATGTAGAATTGAGGAAGGCGGATTATGCTTATGTAACGCCGGATGACAAGAGTCATAGAATTAATTTGGGGATACCGTTTTGGCAGGCGCCGGCGACAGGGAAGAATTCAAGGGCGGGAATATTGGTTCACGAGATATCGCATTTTGAAGATGTGGAAGGAACACAGGACTATGAGTACGACGACTTCCCTTGTCTACGTTTAGCGTTATTTAAACCAGACAGTGCGTTGTTCAATGCCGATAATTTTGAACGATTCATTGAAACCTAATAAAACTCCTGTTTAACTTCATTACATTAATATAATATGGAACCAATTACAATTAACGTACAATTGACTGTGGAGAAAGTAGATCAGAATTTGATTGCTCATCTCGTTTTTAAAAATGAAACTTCTGAAAAATTTTTATTGGATAAATATACCATCTGTCTCGATGGCAAGTTCAGGAAGAGTGTTTTCGAAATAACCGATGCAAAAGGGAAAAAGGTTAGCTACTTTGGCATCATGGTAAAACGGGTCGTCAGCGAAGATGATTTTATACAACTTGAACCCGGACAGTCAATCAAAGTATCGGTAAAGCTAAATGACGCCTACAGACTGGAGCCTGGTAAAAAATATTCGATCAAATACTTCGCCTATAATCCCGGACTCTCAGAAAATTCCCCCTTCATAGAAATGATCTCCAACCCCATCTCCATCCACTACAAATAACCTCCGTCACCCTTCCACATACATCCCTTCTTATCAAAGAATCTCCATGGATTCACCTTCTTCGCGAAGCCCTTCCATGGAGATTCCTCAAACCTTCTATTGTTTCACCTCAACACAAAAAAATGATCCAAATCAAACCCATCGATATAAAACTTACCATCGAAACAAAAGGCAAATCACTCATAGCCGCTCTTCATTTTTTTAACAGCACCTGCAAACGCTTCTACCTTGATAAACACTCCATTTGCTTCCATGGAAAATTTACCCGCAATGTATTTGCCATTATAGACGATCGGTATACTAAAGTGCAGTACATCGGTGAAACCGTAAACAGGTTGGTGCAACCGGAAGAAATTATCTGGCTGGATGTGGGATCGTATATAAAAACAACTGTGGCTATCAATGAAGGATATAAGCTGCAAAAAGGAAAACGATATGCTGTGCAGTATGCTGTATATAACCTGCCTTGCTGGTGCAAGCAGGAGGTAGTTCGTTTGGAATCGAATAAGGTGACGGTGGTTTATTGAGCATGTGGAAAAGAAAATTTTGTAACCAATAACGTAACACGTATCTTTGTTATGATAGCGAGTATAAGGCATAAAGGATTGAAGCGTTTTTGGACAGAGGGGAATTCATCCGGTTTGCCGCAAGATCAGGTGAAGAAAATCGGCTATATACTTCGGTTGCTCAATGGTGCTGAGGTGGCTACCGATATGAATTTTCCAGGCTTGAACCTGCATCAGTTAAGAGGCGATCTGGATAATTACTGGTCTGTGACGGTGAAAACGAATTGGCGCATTATATTCAGGTTCGAGAATGGGCATGCGCATTTGGTGGATTATCTCAATTATCATTGAATGCGTTGGAAACAGGGATAATTAGAATGGTATTCCGGGATAGATATAAATAACTACTTATAAAAATATACTACTATGCTTAAAAGAAGTTTGCCGCCGGTGCATCCCGGCGAGATATTAAGGAATATGTATCTGGAGCCGCTGAGGCTAACCCAGGCCGAGTTTGCCGGGAACCTGGGCGTTACGCGTAAAACGCTGTCGATGCTGCTCAACGAGCACCAGGGTGTAAGCGCCGAGATGGCTTTGCGCCTGGCAAAGGCCTGCAATACCACACCAGGCTTATGGTTGAACCTGCAGCGTGAGTACGATTTATGGCATGCAGAAAAAAGAGTGAAGCTTTCCGCCATCAAGCCTTATCCCCGAAGCAAAAATCTTCCTTCAGAAGAAATGGTTTTAAAAAGGGCTGTACAGTAGTTGTCCGTGGCAAGGCGGCGAATATGTGGCGTAAGCACTATGCAATAGTGAAGTTTTTACACCACCATACTATACTGCTGCAACAACCTCGCCGTCGACACCATCTGATCAAAATTCACCGGCTTTTTAATAAAATCCGCCGCGCCAATCTCCAAACACTTCTCTTTTTCCACCTCATACATCGATGTTGAATGAATAATAACCGGGATGTCCTTAAAACGATGATTGGTTTTTAAACGTGCCAGAGTTTCTATACCACTGAGCTTGGGCATATTCAAATCAAGCACTATCAAATTGGGAAGGAAATGATCTTCGGGAATTCCATTTAGATAATCGATTACCTGGGCGCCATTCTCCACCATGCGGATGTTCTCCTGGCTGGCAATCTCTTTGAAGGCGATGTCCAGCAAATATCGGTCTTCCTGGTCATCGTCGGCTATCAGGATATATGGTTTTCTGGTCATTGTATTCAATTAAATCAGGCAAAATATCAAATCTAAAAACGCACAATGCAATATATATATAAGAGAAAAATTAATGCCAAATTTCTAATAATCCAATACCATTTAAATAATTAGGGCTGTTAAAACTGATAATCAGGTAATTTCAAAAGCCGGTAGGTGTTAATACTTAGGGCAAGCAGTCTTGTGGTACACAAATACAAAAAGCTTCAACCAGGGACCAGAACTTGCTAAAACGCTACAGGCTTACTGCGAGGAAACTGTTAAAGCACATATGTGCTGATAACTTCACGCTTAACTGAACTCAAATTATACAGTGTTCCTGGTAATAACTATCTCCCTCACCCCAACATACCCATGTGTCCGGCATCAACATAAAAGGCATATATACACAGTTCATAGACTGGGCTGTGTATCACTGATAGATGCTTTAAAATTTGATTAAAAATTTCGTGAATGGGCACCTTTACGGTGGGCATAAACCAGCAGATAGCATTACAATATCATTTGCCGGCGCATCAGATTGTTTGTATTTTTAGTGTTTTGTTGCCCCATACAATGCACATGCGTCGGATTCCCTTTTTTCCCGGACTACATTTATTTGGATTTTCATTAATCTGTTTTTCCTCCTGCGCTTCTAAAATCTACCGGCCCAATAACACGCCTTTCTCCAATACGCCTCAACAGGTTTTTATGCGCCCGCTCACCATTACGGAAGCTTCGGGTATTGCCGACAGCAGAAAATATCCCGGTCATTTATGGGTGCAGCAGGATAGCGGTAATCAACCCTACCTGTATTTAATGAAACACGATGGCACGGTGGTCAAATCTATCTATATAGCCCGATGCTGGAACCTGGATTGGGAAGATATGGCTTTATCGGCCGGACCCGATTCCGGTAAAAGCTATATCTATATAGGCGACATAGGCGACAATTACAAATCCCGTTCGGAATATTATATATACCGGCTGGAGGAACCTGCTATCCAATCTGATGTTGATACCAATGTAAACCGTATTGCCTTCCGGTTTCCCGATGGCAACCACAATTCAGAAGCCCTGCTGGTAGATCCCGTCACCCACGATATTTATATCATCACCAAAACCGATCACCAGTCGAAAGTATACAAACTAAGTTATCCCTACAGTACAATTGATATGAACTGGCTGCACGAAGTGGCTGTATTACCCTATAATTATGTGGTGAGCGCCGCCATCTCGGATAAAGGCGATGAAATACTGGTGAAGACCTACGATTCCATATTATATTACACCCGCAACCCTGAAGAAACCATTGCACAGGCGATGCAAAAGGCTCCCTTGCGTTTGCCTTACCTGCCCGAGCCCCAGGGAGAGGCCATTACATTTGCCGCCGATAACTCCGGCTTTTTTACATTAAGCGAAAAAGCGCTCACCACCAGGGTACGCCTGTATTTTTATAAAAGGAAATAAAAGCGGGCTAATCGTATTTTCTGCCCTTGCTATATATAATTTCCCGGTACGAAAAAGATACAGTGGCCTGTACATAATTCTCCCTGATTAATCCGCTGGCGGTAGTGCCCCGGCGGCCGGCTTCCAGCGCCAGCCCGCAGGTAAGGCCACGGCTCAAATAGAAGCCATAACCCACCGTAAGTCCCATTTCATTCACCGGCTGGTTGCGCACCTGCAGGTACGATTGCCCGGTAAATACACCCGCCTGGAAATAACTTTTTTCGGCCACCAGTCCAAAACGACTGACCTGGTTGCTAAACTGAACACCGGCCGAGAGGCGCTGGCTGTTGATCATTCGCCAGTTGGAACCACCCTTATTTAATCCATCCCATGACGCATAACTATAGTCCACCGTAAAGGTTTGGCGGCCTTTGTTGGTAAGCGCTATGCCGGCATCATAGGTTAAGGGCAGGTAAAAGGTGGAGGTACCCAGCAGTTTATCGTTTTCAACAATGGTTGTTCCTTCGGTAACATCCAGCGTTTGTTCACAACGCAAACCGGTTTTGGTGCTGAGCTTACCACCCAGCGATAAGCGCCAGTTTTTACCCACTTTACCATTGTACAAGCCGCCGAATTCAAAACGGAAATTATTATAGTAATTCTTTACCTCCGATATCACCGGTACGGCCAGTGAAGCGCCCGACACAGTTTCTGTTTGATTGATGGCGCCAAATATAAAAGAAGAGCGAATACCCAGCGCCAGGTTTTTCCCAAGGGAAAAGGCATTGGTCCAGTAAATATGGTTCAGTCCGCCATTGCCATCATATTGTGCTGCATAGTTGGCATCTGACCCCTCTACCGTTTTATTTTCGGAGAAGGAATAGTTTACATAACTGAAGGGTGTAAATCCCACGCTGCTGGCCCAATGGCCGGTGAGTTTGCTGCTAAGCGCAAAGCGTTTAATGGTCATATCCCGGCTGTTGTTATTGGTGCTGCCAATGGCATCGCCGGTGAAGGTAACGGTTTTGGCTACCAGCGACAGATCAACCTGCGCCAGGCTACGCTCCAGGCCCACCAGCGAGGCCGGGTTCTTATTCAATAAATAACCGGGTGTTGACAGCAGCGCCATGGAAGTATAGGCCATGCCGCTGCTGCGGTCGCTGAAACTGTTTTGTATATCGCCAATGCCATACACCGAGTAGGGCGAGTTCATATTCTGCGCGCAGGCGCCTGCACACAGCAAAATATAAAGCACAGTTATTAATAAAAATTTGCTCATTAGTCAATGATCATTAAGGTGATAACCAGTTTGGTCTGGTATTTTTGATTTTGTCTGCTGCCAAACACTGCCCGGTTGAATTGTTGCGCGTTGGATGGTTCTTCCTGTAAGATAAAAACGCCATTTTCTGCCGTGCCTTCGGTATTGAACAGGGCATTGGCAAAGGAGGTGAGATCGAAGGTGTAGGCCGTATTCACGCCATACAGGCGGTCGATATAAGGTGCGCGATATTGCAGGGCGCCGGAAGAATCGGCCAGTGGCGAACCGATGCTGTTGGTAGCATCTGTTTGCGCCATATACAATTGGGGCGGCAGCATATACGTGTACATATCGAAACTCTGGTTCACAGGTTTCAGTATCAGTTTGGCATCCATCAGCCGCACTACATCATCTATTTTCAACAATTCGCGCAATGAGGGAAATTTTATTTTCAGCAAAACACCGGTGGCGCTTTGTGTAAAAGCATAGGGGTGTTGGGCATTGGCAAAAAACTCGCGTTGTTTGGGCGTAGTGCGCTCCAGCGTGGTGCCGGTACGGTCGGTAACAATACGGTTGAAATGATAGGAGGTACGGGTAACATAAAAATCGATGTATTTGCTTTCATAATGAGGTAAGGTGAGGTGATAATGCAAACGCAAGCGTACGCTGCTGTCACCCATAGCAAAGCTATACAACGCACCCGTAGCCGATACCTGCGGTTGTACGCAAATGCCCCTGAAATAGTTCAGGAAATTATCTTCCGTTTTGAATTGCGTGGCGCTGGATCTGATCTTGTCGAAAAAATCCTGTCCCAGTGTGGCGGGCAGGGTAATCTTCACCGTATCGCGCCGTACCGGGCTGATGGGTTTTGAAAAATGACCCAGCCCGCCGCTCAAAAGGTTAACAGAAGAAGTATTGTATAATTTATTGGCATAGGTATAATCGGGTTGAGCGGCCAGTTGATGTGCCGATATACTGAACGGTTGGCTGGTATCGCCATAATAATAGCCATCGGGTTTCATAATCAATGTCAGGGAATCGAAACGGGCATGGCTGGGGAACAGGGTGGCTACATCATCGCTCAACGCAGGCAATCCAAACTGCAGGTAGGTACTGGCGGTAGTAATACCCAGGTAGCTGTCGCTATAGCGGCCCACCACGCAAATGGAAGCGCCCGAAGTGGGAAATGAATCCAGCACATAGGTGCTCATCACAGGCGTAACCGTATCGATGGTGACGAGGCGGGTATGGCTTTCGGCCAGATGATCGCCAAACTGTATCTCTTTTTTATGACAGGAAATGGCGGTGAACAAAACAAAAACCAGTACAGCGCTGCATGGATACATAAATCGGGTTGCTTTGTGAATGCACATATGACACGCAATATATCCGGCACGCAGCACCAAAATTTGTTATTATATATGGGCGTTGAGGAATAATCGACGAGTACCTTGTTTTTATCGGCGGTCTGGCAGGAAAGGCATCATACAATACGATACAGGCTGCAGGCCTTTGAGAGACAAAAACAAAATACTCGTCGATTCTGCCAGGTCCTCCATCTATTTTACCATCTTGTTTGCACCCCGCGCAGATATTTTTACGCAAAATGTTTTAAATGAAAAATGTTGTAGTTTATTCCCTGGCCCTTGTGATTGCAACTGCCCCTTTTCTGGTTATTCCCGGTTGTACCAAAAGCACCAGCAGTACCGAAGACCTGGTGGGCAACTGGGTAAAGATGTCTCCCTTTGGCGGGTATGCGCGAAGTGAAGTCGTGGCATTTACCATAGGCGATAAAGCTTATGTAGGCCTGGGTACTTCGCAATCGACCCTGTTTGCCAATTTTTATGCATACGATATCGACAACGATTACTGGACAAGCATCCCCGATTTTCCCGGTACACCCCGCAATGGCGCAGTGGCCTTTACATTAAAAGGTAAAGGGTATGTAGGCACGGGTTACGATGAACAGAATTATTTGAACGATATGTGGCAATACGATCCGGCCAACAATGCCTGGTATTCTGTAAAACCATTTATAGGTACCGGTCGCTGGGGCGCGGTGGCATTTACTATAGGCGACAAAGCCTATGTAGGCACCGGCTATGACGGCAATTACCTGGGCGATTTTTATGAGTTTGATGCCAACGACAGCACCTGGAGCCAGCGCGCCAGTCTGAAAGGCGATAAACGCCGCTTTGCCACGGCCTTTGTACTGAATGGCCAGGGTTATGTATGCAGCGGGGAAAACAATGGATCGGCGCTCAACGACCTGGTGGTTTTTGATAACAGTACGCCCAGCGGCACCTGGACCACCAAAAGAAAACTCACCAATGTAAGCGATGAAAGTTACGACGACGAATACAACAGCATTGCCCGTTTTGGCGCTGTATCGTTTGTGATCAACGACAAAGCATATATCACCACCGGTGAAAGCGGCGGACTGAATTCACATACCTGGGAATACGATTACACAAAAGACCAATGGACAGAGAAAACCGGTTTCAGCGGAACAGCCCGCACCAATGCCGTTGCCTTTTCGTTAAAGAACAGGGCTTTTGTATTACTCGGCCGCAGCGGTTCCTCGCCCTTCGACAATATGTACGAGTTTCAACCCAATGCCGAAGATGATGACGACGATAATTAGTAAAAAACATATGATGGTATTGCTTGCAGCCTGTGTATTTGCTGCGGGCAGTACCGTTTTTTTATTATCGGCCCGCCGGCAGGCGCAGGGGCCGCTCCATTATCAATGTTATGAAACAGCCCATGGCTGGGGTTACGATATTCTTGCCGGCAATAAAATTATCATGCACCAGCCCTTTATTCCATCTGTACCCGGCCATGCAGGATTTAAGCAGCAGCATGATGCCGCTGCGGTTGCCCGATTTGTTATAGAAAAGATAAAATCAGGAGAAATGCCCGCCATTAATCAATGGGAGCTGCAGCGCCTTGGCGTCTACAATACTCAAGATAAGTGATGACCAAAGAAAAAGTCCGGGACGCCCTTGCCTCTGCATTGGGGTTCAAACCGGCGAAAACTGTAAGGCAGAAACTGCTGGTTGTTATAGTGCATGTATTGCTATGGGGACTGTTCCTGGTATTACCCCTGTACATTTACCGCATTCGCATACCGGACATTCATTTCATTTACCGGGAAATCATCAACAAAACTTTCCTGATTGTACTGTTTTACCTGAACTTTTATTACCTGCTGCCGCGCTTTTTCAAAAAAAGGCAGGTGCTGAATTATTTTTTATCGCTGGTAGCCGCCCTGGTGCTTTTATGCGTGCAACACCTGATACTGGAAATATATTTTTTAAGAACCTTCGACAGGAAACAGAACCGTTTTTACCTGGCCAGTGCAGCCGGTGTGGTAACCGGTGTTTTTAAAGACAGCGTACCGCCACCCTTTATGGAAGTACAGCGCCTGGAAAATGGCCAGGTGAGGGCATCGCGGTTTATGCCCGGGCGGCGCATGCCGGGTAGCAGCGATGGTTTTGGCGCTATGGCCATTACCCACGATGTGTTGCCGGTCGATTCGCTGGAAGGCAGCAAAGCTATGGCGCCCGGTGAACGGGTGTTGTTCAGAACCGAACATCACAGTGGACCGGTAGCGGTAACCGCCGGTGCATCGCCCTTACTCAGAGAACGATTCCCGCGCATGTTCTACATGATCATCATCAGGGATGCCTTGTCATCAGGCATCGTGATGCTTTTATTGAGTGGTTTTATAAAGCTGGCGCACTCGCTATTTGTAAGCGAAAAACAAAAGAAAATACTGGAAACAGAAAGGCTGAATGCCGAACTGAATTTTCTGAAACTGCAAATCAACCCGCATTTTTTGTTCAACACACTCAATAGCATTTATTCGCAGGCGCATTTCAAATCGGAACAAACAGAACACAGCATTTTAAAGTTTTCGCGCATTATGCGTTATGTGTTATACGATTCATCGGTAGATAAGATGCCTTTATTGCAGGACCTGGAATATATCAGTAATTATATCGATCTGCAAAAGCTGCGACTGTCAAAAAATGTACACATCAACTATGAAGTAACGGGGCAGGTGCAGGGGCTGGTGATAGCCCCCCTGTTATTGATCACCTTTATAGAAAATGCTTTTAAACACGGCATCAGTTATACCGCTCCTTGCGAGATTAATATATCCATCAACGTTATTGAAAACGAATTAATGCTAACCGTAGGGAACGCCATTACCCAAAGTAGCAGGGAATCGTCTGGCGGGGTGGGGCTCATCAATGCCCAACGACGGCTGAATATGTTGTACCCCGGCCGTCACATGCTGGATGTGATCGAAAACGATCACCTGTATATTGTTAATCTGAAAATTCAACTGGATTATGAAAGTGAACTGTCTGATCATCGATGATGAACCCTGGGCACTGGACCTCATGGAAGATTTTATTTCGAAAGTGCCCTACCTGCACCTGGCAGGCAGGTGTGAAGGCCCTGTATCGGCGTTTCCTTATTTTGAGAAAGACGATATTGATTTGCTGTTCCTGGATATTCGTATGCCCGACCTCAGCGGTACCCAGTTCCTGAAAACACTCAACAAAAAACCGGCAGTGATCTTTGTAACCGCGCACAACGAGTTTGCCGTGGAAGGTTTTGAGCTGGATGCTATTGACTACCTGCTGAAGCCGGTATCGTTCGACCGGTTTATGGCCGCCGTAAACAAGGCTTATGAATATATCAGCATTCGCAAGGCGAAGAACCAGTTGCGGAAAGACGATTTCCTGTTCATTAAAACCTCGCATAAAATTCAGAAGATATTTTACAGCGATATCCTGTACATGGAAGGGTTAAAGGATTATACGAAGATTCACCTGGCCGATAGCAAGAAGCCCTTTGTTACCCTGCAAAGCCTGAAATATTTTGAATCGAGGTTGCCCCGTGATGAGTTCATACGTATTCACCGCTCCTATATCATATCGTTGCGGCGGGTAGATACCGTGTCGCGCAAGGCCGTGCTGCTGGGTGATACCGAGCTGCCCTGCAGCGAGCATTACCGGGACCTGTTGTACAATATTATTGGCGAAAAGCTATAAAGCCTGCCTATCTTTTTTATTCACAAAGCGCCCCACAGTCGTTTGCTTCCAAATTTAAAACGGTTGTTAAAAATTCATTATATAATAAACTTCAAAAGCCGGACTGATTCTTGATATATAAAAAATCCTATTTTTAAAAGATTCTTCAACGGCATGGTTTTCAGGGTCGCCGTGGGGGATTTTTGATAGGGTTATTTCTGTACCGGTAGTAGATGCGAACAGTGTTTACTGCCAAAAACTGGGAACGGATTCATGCGTTTACGTTTAAGGGCTAAATCTGGAGGCCTGGTTGGGCTTTACCAGCTTTTTGTGATTGTAGCGTTACAGTCGTCTTTTACACTCACTTATGCTAAAAGCGCCGATACGCTTTACCTCACCGATACCACCAAAATTCCGGGGGCATCAGTTTCTTCCTATTTCTCCATGTCTAATAAACTGAGCGTGTACGACAGCCTGCACCTGCAAGAGGCCGGTCTGTCGAAAAAAGTATTCACCCTGGCCCTCAAAGGCATGGCCAGGCTGGTGAAAACACGCCATATTAAGGATAACCTGCTTACCATTGTAGACTACAGCCAGCCCAGCAACAAAAAAAGGTTGTACGTGGTAGACCTGGAAAATTACCAGCTGCTGTTCAATACCTATGTTGCCCATGGCATGAAAACCGGCAAGGTGAAAGCCCAGTATTTCAGTAACAAACCCGCTTCTAACAAAAGCAGCCTGGGTTTTTATGTCACCGGTCCGGAATACCAGGGCAGCAATGGCCGTTCCCTACGGCTGGTAGGCGTGGAAAAAGGCATCAACGACTACGCCATGAAACGGGGTATAGTAGTGCATGGCGCCGATTATGTGAACGAATACCTGATTGCCACCCAGGGCTATATTGGCCGCAGTTGGGGTTGTCCGGCCGTGGCGCCCGAGGTAAGCGATGCCCTGATAGATGTGCTGAAGGAGGGGAGCTGTATGTTTATTTACCATCCCACGCCGTCTTACCGCGAAAAATCGCAGTTGTTACGCTGACCGGAAATCTTCTAACTGATTCACAAACAATACTATTATCTTTGCGCCATTATTATTGCGTATGCTAAAGGTTGGCGTATTCGGCGTAGGCCATCTGGGTAAATTTCATTTGAATAACTGGAAGGAAATCAACAATATAGAATTAGTTGGCTTTTACGATCCAGGCGATTCGGCGGCACAGGAAGTGTCGGAAAAATACCAGATTGCCCGTTTCCTTGACCCCGAAAGACTGATTGACGCGGTGGATGCCATAGACATTATTGCACCCACTACCCACCATTTCGAGCTGGCTAAAATGGCCATTCGTAAGGGAAAACATGTGTTCGTGGAAAAACCCATGGCCAATACCATGGAGGAGGCGGCGGAGTTGGTTAAATTGGTACGGGAATCGAATATCAAGCTGCAGGTGGGGCATGTAGAGCGGTTCAACCCCGCCTACCTGGCCATTAAACAACTGGAGTTGCATCCCATGTTCATAGAGGTGCACCGCCTGGCCCAGTTCAACCCGCGGGGCACCGAAGTGAGCGTTATCCTCGACCTGATGATACACGATATCGACATCATCCTGAACCTGGTAAAAAGTGAGGTAAAACTCATTTCCGCCAGCGGAGTAGCGGTGATGACCGATACGCCCGATATAGCTAATATACGCATCGAATTCAACAACGGTTGCGTAGCCAATTTAACGAGCAGCCGCATTTCGATGAAAAAGATGCGTAAAATGCGCTTATTCCAGAAAGATGCTTACATTGGTATAGACTTCCTGAACAAAAAATCGGAAGTGATCAAATTAAAAACACCGCAGGATGTGGATGCTTTTTCCTTCGACCTGGACACGGTGCATGGCAAAAAAACGATTGCGGTAGTGAACCCGCAGGTTCCCGAGATCAATGCCATAAAAAAAGAGTTAGAGGCCTTTCGCGATGCTATTCTGTTCAATACACCAACAGTAGTATCGGAAGTAGACGGTTACCGGGCAATGGACGTAGCACACCAGATTCTGCAAAAAATAAAAAATAACAATATTACTGTGTAAGCCCCTACATGCCGTCTGATAAAAAAATCCATAGTACCTGGTACCTGATTGGCGATTATTTCACAGCTACTGTAGCGTGGATTGTATTGTATTTTTCCCGCAGACTGCTTTTACATGAACAAGTTTGGATGGATGGTGGGCCCGTGCTGAACGACCGTTTCTGGTGGGGCATTGCCCTTATACCACCTGCCTGGCTGGTATTTTATTCACTCGTAGGCGCCTATAACAGCCTGTACCGCAAATCGAGATTAAACGAGTTTATTACCACCCTGCTTTGCTGCATCATTGGCTGTACCATTATTTTCTTTGCCATAGTGATCAACGATCCCCAAAAAGGATACACTTATTATTATAAGGCATTGCTGATTTATGTGGCCGCCCAGATTTTGTTTACCTGGGCGGTTCGCAACCTGATACTATTGCGCATAAAAAAACAATTAGCTGCCGGTCATATACGTTTTAATACCCTGCTCATAGGAGGCAACTCCGTGGCTGAAAAAATCTTTTTAGATACCCGCGATGGTCTTCGCTCGGCCGGCTATCATTATACCTGTTTTATTAGCGCCGGCGCCGAGCCCAATGGCATCAGGAGCCATTTGCCCTGGTATGGCAAACTGCGCGATATGGAAAAGGTGATAGAAGACCAGGATATACAACTGGTGGTGGTGGCTTTGGAAAAAAAGGAAAAGGCCATGGTAGAAACCATCGTAAACAGGCTGAGTGAAATAGATGTGCAGGTAAAGATAACACCCGACATACTGGATATATTATCCGGTTCGGTGAAAACCAGCAATGTATTTGGCGACCTGCTGTCGGATATCAAAACCGGGCTCATGCCCGAGTGGCAGCAAAACATTAAACGGGTGCTGGATGTAACGGTGGCTATTATAGGTTTTGTGTTTTTATCGCCGCTGTTTTTATACGCCGCCATACGGGTGAAATTGTCTTCCCCCGGCCCCATCATTTATTCACAGGAAAGAGTAGGGTATAAGGGAAGAAAGTTTCGTATTTATAAATTCCGGTCTATGTACCACCCGGCAGAAGCAAACGGTCCGCAACTGTCGTCGATGAACGACCCCCGCGTAACGCCCTGGGGCCGTGTGATGCGCAAATGGCGTATAGACGAGTTGCCGCAGTTGTGGAATATATTAAAAGGCGAGATGAGCCTGGTTGGTCCGCGCCCCGAACGCGCCTATTATATTCACCACATACAGGAACAAATGCCGTATTTTCATTACCTGCTGAAGGTAAAACCCGGACTCACCAGTTGGGGCATGGTGCAGTTTGGTTATGCTGAAAATGTGAATGAGATGATAGCGCGTATGAAATACGACCTTGTTTATATAGAAAATATTTCGCTGGCGCTGGATTTGAAGATCATGTTATATACCTTGAGAATCATATTTCTTGGAAAAGGCCGCTAGGGAATAACAAACAATCTATGAAGAAACTACTATTCATTGCCATTGCCGGTATATTCCATATTACCACCTATGCACAGGATTATTGGCAGCAGGAAGTAAAGTACAATATACAGGTATCGTTGAACGATCAGCAACACAGTCTGCGCGGCCATCTCTCGCTCAACTACATCAATCATTCTCCCGATACACTTTATTTCATTTGGTTTCATCTGTGGCCCAATGCCTATAAAGACAGCAGTACGGCATTGGCCAAACAACTGGCTGCCGACAAAACCAGCAGTAAAAATATCCTGGCACAGGAACCTGGTTATATCGACAGCCTGCAATTCAAAATAAACGGACAAGCCGTGCAAACCGAAACAGACAGCGCCCATATAGATATGGTTAAGCTGTTACTGGCGCAACCCTTGCTGCCCGGCGATAGTGCAACCATCACCACACCGTTTTTTGTGCAATTACCCCCTTATTTCTCCCGTTCGGGTCATAATGGCCAGCAGTACATGGTGTGCCAATGGTACCCCAAACCGGCCGTGTACGATCGTCATGGCTGGCATCCCATTCCTTACCTGGATCAGGGCGAGTTTTACAGCGAATACGGCCGTTTTACCGTGCACATCACCCTGCCCTCGGAATATGTGGTGGGCGCTACCGGCACTTTGCAAACGCCTGACGAGCTCAAAAAATATCAGCAGCTGGGTACCGAAAATAACAAAGGCGGTAAAGAACTAAAATATAAAGCCGATGCACCGGGTACACTGAAAACCCTGCAGTACACCGGAGAAAATATTCATGATTTTGCCTGGTTTGCCAGCAGGGATTTTATCATTCGTTGCGATACCCTGCAACTGGCCGCCGATACCATCGTGCAGGTGTTTTCGTACGGGCAGCCCAATGGCAATAAACAATGGAAGAATAGTACCAGCTATATCAAGGATGCTGTTAAACATTATTCAAAATGGATAGGGCAATACCCCTATCCGGTAGTGCAGGCCGTGGAAGGTCCGAAAAACTTGTCATCGGGTGGTATGGAATATCCCATGATTACCCTTATCACCAGTCCCGGTGCCGGTGAACTGGAACTGGATGCCGTGATCACCCACGAGGTAGGGCATAACTGGTTTTATGGTATACTGGGCAGCAACGAACGCGATCATCCCTGGATGGATGAAGGCATCAACACCTATTACCAGTTTCGTTACGAGGCCGAGAAATACCGCAGCAACAGTATATTTGGCGGCGCCCTGCCAAAAGACCTGAAAAAACTCAGTCCCAACGAATTCCAGGCGCGTATATACAATGCCCTGAACAAACTGCCCGCGCAGCAGGCCATCAAAACCGGTTCAACCGGTTTTACGAATAAAGAAGATTATGGCATGGTGGTATATATCAAAACCGCCGTTTGGTTGTTTTTGCTGGAGAATGCCCTGGGCCGGGATGTGCTGGATCGGGCCCTGCATACTTATTACAAGGAATGGCAGTTCAGGCATCCATACCCCGAAGACTTTAAACATGTGCTGGAGAAAGTAAGTGAAAAAGACCTCACGCATTTATGGAGCCTGCTCGATAAAGAAGGGAGTTTTTAATGAAAAGAATGGCACTCATCCTCCTCTTTGTTGCCTGCCAGTTCGCTGCTGTGAGCCAGCAATACTGGCAGCAGGAACTGCATTATACCATAGATGTAACCCTGAACGACCGTGAACATACGCTGGACGGGTTTTTAAAGCTGCGTTATATCAATCATTCTCCCGATAGTCTTTCCTTTATCTGGTTTCATCTTTGGCCCAACGCGTTTAAAAACGACAAAACCGCCTTTACCGAACAAACCCTGCAAAACGGGCGTATCGATTTTTATTTTGCCAAACGCGAGGAGCGGGGATATATCAACCGCCTCGATTTTCGGGTAAACAACAATACGCTGGAAACCGAAGACCATCCGCAATACATCGATATCATAAAAGTGTATTTGCCGGAGCCCCTGGCGCCGGGTGCAGCAACCGAGATCACCACACCTTTTCATGTACAGATACCCAAAAATTTCTCGCGGGGCGGGTATGCCAACGGGGCCTACCAGATCACGCAATGGTATCCCAAACCAGCCGTGTACGACCGAACCGGCTGGCATCCCATGCCTTACCTGGACCAGGGTGAGTTTTACAGCGAATTCGGGAGTTACGATGTAAGAATTACCGTGCCGGAAGCATATGTGGTGGCCGCTACGGGCGATTTGATAGAAGGAAAGCGGGAGCGATCGTTCGTTGAAAGAAAAATAGAAACACCCTTGTTGACGAAACCGTCGGCTAAAAAAACTGTTTCCAAAAAGCCCGTTTCCAAAAAGCCGGCAGCAAAAAAGCCGGTATCAAAGAAACCCACTACCACACAAAAAAGCAGTTCACCGCCCGCTCTCCGCACCCTTCGCTTTCAGCAAGCCCATATCCACGATTTTGCCTGGTTTGCCGATACCGCCTTTATTATATTACACGACACCATTCAACTCAACAACCGCGTCATAAACGCCTACAGCTTTTTCCGCTCACAAAAAAGCAAGGCATGGCAACAAAGCATACAATATATAAAAGATGCCGTACGCTTCCGGTCGCAGTTGATTGGTGAGTATCCCTATAACACCATAAGCGTGGTAGAAGCCAAAATGGGTTTTGAAGGCGGTATGGAATATCCTACCATCACCAGCATCTCGCCCGGTATGGGCGAAAAAGACCTGGATATGATTATTGAACACGAAATTGGTCATAACTGGTTTTATGGCATACTGGCCAGCAACGAACGCGATTATCCCTGGATGGATGAGGGCATCAATACCTATTACGACCGCCGTTACGAAGCATGGAAATACCCGTCCTTAAAAAAACATCCGCATGGGCACCCCAAAATACCCGACGATGAAGGGGCTTTTGCCGTAGCCGCACTCACCCGCATAAAAGAAGACCAGCCGGTGACTACAGCTTCGCCCACCTTCACCCATTATAATTATGGCGTAATAGCTTATTATAAAACCGCCCTGCTGCTGGAGCAAATGGAAAAGGCCATTGGCCGCACCCTGTTCGACAGCTGTATGGCGATATACTACCAGCAATGGAAATTCAAACATCCCTATCCGCACGATTTTCAGCAATTATTGCAATCCTGCTCCGGTAAAGATCTTACCAGCTACTGCAGCGCTATGAATGAAAAAGGCCCTGTTGTGAAAGACAGCGGCTGGAAAAAAATAAAACCCGCCTTTCTTTTCAATTTCAGGAACTACGACAAGGTAAATTACATGAATATGATGCCTGCGCTGGGTTATAATAAGTATGATGGTCTGGCCCTGGGATGGGTGCTGCATAATTATACCCAGCCTGCACACAGGTTTCAATATTTTTTAGCGCCCATGTATGGTACCGAAAGCCGCAGGTTCAACGGCGCCGCACACCTCAGTTATACCTGGCGGCCCCATGGCGCCATCAAAAAAATTGAAGCCGGCATAGGCGGCAACCGTTTTTCCATCAACGAAGGAAACGACAGCAGCCACAATAAGGTTACAGAAGGTGTATACAGGATAGCGCCTTCATTGCGTATCACTTTTCGCAATGCCTCGCCACGCAGCACCCTGGAGAAATGGCTGGAATGGAAGACCTTTATTATAGGCGAGCAGCATTTCAGATATGCTCTGAAACAAAGCGATGGCAATTATTATCCCTACGAAAACGCATGGGCCAGCCGATACCTGAATCAGTTGAGTTTTAATATCACCGACTACCGGGCTTTATATCCGTACGATGTATTGTTGCAGGTGCAGCAGGGCGATGGTTTTTACCGCGCCACCGCCACCGGTCATTATTTCTTCAATTATGGCAACACCGGTGGTTTGCAAATGCGCGTGTTTGCCGCCAAATTCGGTTATATAGGCGCCAAAACTCTATCAAAGGAAATCAGCACCAGGATATATCATCCCAAATTAACTGCTGTGCGTGGTTATGAAGATTATACCTATAGCAATTATTTTTTCGGCAGAAGCGAAACCGATGGGTTGGCCGGTCAGCAAATGATGATGCGTGATGGTGGTTTAAAACTGCGTACCGATTTGTTCCAGGGTTTGCAGGGCCGGTCACACAATTGGGTTGCCGCTATGAACCTCAGCAGCTCGCTGCCCAATGGCATGCTGCCGTTCAATTTCCCCTTGAAACTATTCCTCGACATTGGCACCTATGCCGATGCCTGGAAAAAAGATGCCTATACCAGCCGCTTTTTATATGTGGGCGGACTGCAGTTATCGCTGTTTAAAAACCTGCTGAACATTTATGCACCGCTCCTGTACAGCAAGGAGTTCAGGGATAACCTGAAAACCGTACCCGAAGAAAATACTTTCGGTAAAAAAATATCTTTCAGTATAGATATTCACCGGTTTAACTTACGTAAGATAACCGGTAATAAAATCCCGTTCTAGGTTTGCATGCAATCCCATCTTCAATACCTGACGCGTGACCAGGTCGATACCGGCCGCTGGGACCAGTGTATTCATACCGCTGCCAACGGTTTGATATATGGGTATTCCTGGTATCTGGATGGTATGGCCAGGCATTGGGATGCGCTGGTTTGGAACGATTATGAAGCCGTGATGCCGCTGACCTGGAACCGCAAATGGGGGATTCAATACATTTACACACCGCCCTTTGTACAGCAATTGGGGATATTTACCAAAGCTGCTGTAACAAAAGAAATGGAAACCGCTTTTTTGAATGAATTACCAAAGCGGTTTCGCTTTACCGAGTTGTTTCTGAATTACGCACATCCCGGCAGCCATCCCACCCGTTCCAATTTTATTTGTCCGCTTCATGGTTCTTATGAGCAGTTAAGGAATAATTACCGGAATGTATTATTAAAGAATTTGAAGCGTGCCGCCCATGCCGGCCTGGAATACACCACACAATTGCAGGCTGCGGTGGTGCTGGATGCATGGAGGGAATTATACGGTGCGCGCTTTCAACATGTACGTACCCACCATTATCAACGGTTCAAAAAAATCTGTGAGCAGCATCCGCATCATGTGGTGGTAAGGGCTGCCGTTTGCGCCAACGCGTTGTGCAGCGCCGTTATTTTACTGAAAGACCACCGGCGTTTGTATTTGATGGTTTCTGTTACCTGGCCCGCAGGGAAGGGCAAACAGGCCAATCGTTTTTTGCTGGACAGTATCTTCCGGGAATTTGCCGGCACGCAACTGCTCTTCGATTTTGAAGGATCGGATATTCCCGGCATTGCCATGTACTTCAAAAATTTTGGAGCTATTGATCAGCCTTATTATTTCTACCGGTACAACCGGTTGCCCCGGCTGGTGAAATGGTTGAAGTCTTAACCGGGCATGCCTGTATGGGAAGCAATATCCCCATATCCCATATCCGGCATTCCTCATATTACAAGTTGTTTTCTTCCAGTATCTTTTCTGCTATCATAAAATCCAGCGGCCGGGTGAGTTTGATATTGGTCGGCTCGCCTTCAATAAGATGAATCTTTACGCCCAGTCTTTCCACCACGCTGGCCTCATCGGTAAACGACTCCTCGTAATCGCGTTCAAAAGCTGCTTTAATGATATCGCTGTAAAAGGTTTGGGGTGTTTGAATGATATGTACTTTCTCGCGGTCTATTTGTTCGTTACCGCCCACCGTTTCAATGCGAATGGTATCTACTGCACGTATGGAGGGTATGGCATTGCCCTTGTTGAGCGCCTGCTCGTAACAGCGCCGAACCAGGTTGGGGCTTAGCAGGCAACGCACGCCGTCGTGTACAAAAACAATGGAGTGGTGGTGTATATGGTCAAGCCCGTTCTTTACCGAATGAAAGCGGGTTTCGCCGCCCACCGTAATCCAGATGCGTTCGGGGTTCCGGGTGGTTTGAATGATCTCGTGCCCCGTTTGCAGGTGGTGCTGGGGCAGCACCAGAATGATCTCCAGGTCTTTAAAGGCGTTCAGGAAGGCGGTCAGGGAGTACCAGAGAACCGGTTTGCCCCGCAGGGGCAGGAATTGTTTGGGCACCGGTGTGCCCATTCTCAGGCCAGAGCCTCCGGCTACGATAACGGCGTATTTTTTCATGTATGATCGTTGTTATGGTCTGCCCCTCACCCCCCCGGGTTGCACCTGGGTTTACCAAAGGGGTGGACCCTGCGGGGCAATGTTCAGGATGCGTTATAGGGTGTAACTTGTTGTTAATTATATTTTTAACAACCTGTTATAGAACGGGAATGGTTGGCGGAGGGAATGACACAACGGCGGTTCAACATTATTTCTTCTGCCAAACTTCCCCGCATTGTATAATTCACACATTTGGACGACTATATCTCATCCCCTAATTCCCGCTCAATTTCCTCCATATGCACAATATCCCAGGCCTCGCTTTCGGTAGGTGCAAAGTTCAATAATTCCAGCAGGCCGCTGGCGTCCAGCGCCTTTTCTACGGGCTTTTGCATACAGCACAAAACAAAGGAGGCACTCTGCTCATAAAAGGCCTGTTGTAATTTCACCAGGTACTCTCCGGCAGCATCATCAAGGTTTTGGATGTCTTGTAAATTAAGCACCACATTTTTAACTTCCTGTTGTAAGAAAGGCATTAAACAGGCGTCTAATTCCGCTGTCATATTGCCAGATAAAACGGGTTCTTTTATCTGAATGGCATGGAATTTCTCACTGGTATCAATTTTGAACTGCATAATGACGTTTAAATTGGAAGCGCCTCCAAAACGAAGCGCAGCCGTACGTAAAAGACGGCAACTAAATGTCAAAAATATTCGTTATTATTGTATAACACACAACAAATTATAAATAAAATGGACAACAATTTTTCAGCCCAGGTCAAGGAGATCATTTCTTTCAGTAGGGAGGAGGCTT
>Ga0065721_10048892_pt1 | contig 63925 bp, 80 predicted proteins | sample Mesricmetagenome_FD_59108 | JGI IMG/M metagenome (GOLD analysis project Ga0065721, IMG submission 59108) | Mesophilic microbial community from rice straw/compost enrichment Sample: eDNA_1 v2 (version 2) | ecosystem: Engineered > Solid waste > Grass > Composting > Bioreactor | place: USA: Davis... | reverse complement strand
GTAAGACCCCTCATAGACGATGAGGTTGATAGGTTCGATGTGGAAGCGCGGTAACGCGTGGAGCTGACGAATACTAATCGGTCGAGGACTTATCCACACATGCTTAGCAATCATGCGTATTCAGTTTTCAGGGAATGAAACGAACCTCTTTGCCCAACAATGGGTAAGGAGGTTTTTGTATTTAAGGATACGACAGCTTTAGTGCCTATTGGTAACGAGTGAATTTTTTGTCGACAAGTTAGGTCGATCGACCGACAAGTTCCCTCTTGCAGACCGGTCTGGGGGTAGACTAACATGAGAAGGTACCTGATCCAGGCGTTGGAGTAGGCGAGGCAAGGTTATGAAGGAGAATAGGCATGAAAAAAATTCTAATCTTTTCCGCTTCCATCGGTAACGGTCACAATCAGGCAGCGAGAGCAATGCAGGAAAGCCTGGCTGAGAATGGTTGTACATCTATGATCATCGATACGCTGGAATATATCAGTCCCACATTTCACAAGATCTTGCTGGAAAGTTACATGAACTTGTTGAGACTTTCACCCAAAATGTGGGGGAGAATTTACCATAATACCGAAAAAAGCCGCTTTTTTGATATGAACGTCCTGATGAATAAGTTATTGGCAAACAAGTTGAAGAAACTGATTAACAGTGTTCAGCCGGACGCGTTTATTGCGACGCACCCTTTTGCCAGCTGTATGCTGTCCGTACTGAAGGGCAGAAATGACTGGACCGAGCCGATCTATACAATCATTACGGACTATACGATCCACCCGTCATGGATTAATCATCATATCAATTACTACTTCATTGGGCATGAACAGCTGTACTATCTGGTTGATATTTACCGACAAGATCACCAGAAGTTCATTCCCATGGGGATTCCTATTATGCATAAATTCCGCACTCCACTCGACGCCAATGAGATCAGGCAAAAGCTTGGACTTGTACCGGAGCAAAAATGCATTATTCTCTCTGGTGGAGGTCTTGGCCTTGGTTCGATGGAAAAGGTCCTCGATGGGCTGGAAGCGATCAACCTTCCGCTGAAAACGTTTGTGTTGACCGGAACCAACGAGAAGCTGTACAAAAAAGTGACGAACAGAAGCTATCGTCACGAGGTAGTCCCGCTTAAATTTATCAACAATTTTCACGAGTATCTGGAGGTTGCCGATTTAATCGTGACCAAATCTGGCGGACTGACCTCAGCCGAGGTCATGAGCAAACGGGTGCCGATGATTATTTACAACCCGTTGCCTGGACAGGAAGAACGGAACAGCCACTTCCTGTTGAACAACGGCTGTGCTGTACATGCCAATTTGTCGGAGCAGCTCATTTACTTTATCGATGAATTGTTGCACAGTCCATCAAAAGTTGACTATATGCGACGCATGGGACAAAAAATATCAAAGCCGGATGCCGCTCAGCGCATCGCCGAATTTATTTTGGACGACATGAGCATGGTGCAGGCTGAAACAGACTAATGTTCTCGGAAGCACTGACAGGGGGTTGCCTATGAGTATACCGTTTGCTATTTTCTTCGACATGGATGGCACATTGCTGCAAACGGAAAAGTTGTCGACGCCCGCCTTTGTGCGGACGTTTGAACGATTGAGAGAAACAGGCTTGTGGCAAGGCGAGACGCCGAGCGAGGAAGACCTGGTCAATGTACTGGGAATGACCATCGAGCAAGTTTGGCAAAAGCTGTTGCCAGGAGCAAGTGAAGAAGCAGTCCACGCCGCAGATACTTTTTTGCTGGAAAATGAAATTGCCTTGCTGAAGGAAAAAGTGACCGATTTATACCCAGGAGTGAGGTCAACTCTGGAACAGCTTCACGCCCAGGGGATTCCTCTGTTTGTCGCGAGCAACGGACAAGAGGAGTACATCGAGGCCATATGCCAGGAGTATGGGCTAAAGCCGCTGCTGACGGATTTGTACTCCGCAGGAAGGTTCCGTACGCGCTCGAAAAATGATCTGGTGGCAAAGCTCCTCTCTGACTATGATATCGCGCACGCGTACATGGTGGGGGATCGTCACTCGGATATCGAGGCCGGGACAGCAAACGGCTTGTTTACAGTCGGTTGCGACTTTGGTTTTGCCAAACCGGGAGAGCTGGATGGAGCCGATATGATCATTACAGATTTCCCGCAATTGCTGGATCATTTGCCAGCGATCGACACCAAATCATAGAGCCTGACATAAACCATTCCTTTAGGGGAGTGGTTTTTTTCATACTTAGCCACCCGACATTTTTCGTAAAAAGAGTGCAACGCTTGTCGCTTATGCCCGACAAAAGGCTTGCCACCTGACTGTTTTGCATGGTTTCAAGCGACCGGATTTTGCCCACACTAGAAAGTGTATGGATCACTTGCAAGGGCGCCATAAACCCATTATAATTAAAGTCAAAGATAGTCAAAGTCAGTAGATGACACATATGGAATAGGAGGCGATGACTTGCGTAACATCTCGGACATCATTGAACAGCACTTAAAAGGCATTTTGACACAAAGTCCTAATGGCTCGGTCGAGATCCAGCGTAGTGAGCTTGCCGACTTATTTCAATGTGTACCGTCGCAAATCAATTATGTCATCAACACGCGATTTACTGTACAAAAAGGGTACATTGTAGAAAGCAAGCGTGGAGGCGGGGGTTACATCCGCATTCGCAAGGTACAGATTGTGAGCAAGGCGCGATTGCAGGAATTGCTGACCGAGGAACTGATTGGAGAAAGCATTTCGCAGAGTGTGGGGAACGCGATTGTGGAAAGGCTGTTCGAAGAAGGGCTGGTCAATGTCAGGGAAGCTACCTTGATGAAAATCGCAACCTCACGAAATGTTTTGACTCTGGATGCTGAATTGCGAGATCGTTTGCGGGCAAATATTTTAAAGCAGATGATTGCGGCTATCTTGTTGAAGTAAACGAAGCATGTATGTGTTAGGGGGTAGGATGTAATGAACTGTGAGGAATGCGGAAAACGACCGGCGACACTGCACTTGACGAAAATCGTCAACGGCGAAAAAACCGAATACCATATTTGTGAGCAATGCGCTTCCGAAAAAGGGGACGTCTTTACCGGATTTCACAATTTCAGCATCAACAATCTCCTGTCTGGACTGTTAAAATTTGACCCCATGCAAAAAAACGGACGCGAGCCTGCTACGAGTAAGCCGCTCCGTTGCGAAACTTGCGGACTCACGTATGCCCAGTTCAGCAAAAGCGGCCGATTCGGCTGCAGCGATTGCTACACCTTCCTGGGCGATCGACTCGATCCTTTGTTCCGCCGTATCCATGGCAATACGCAGCATAGCGGCAAGGTTCCGGAGCGCACAGGCGGACAGTTGAAAATTCGCAAAGAGCTGGAACAACTAAAGCGTGCGTTGCAAAACCATGTCGCCAGTGAAGAGTTTGAAAAAGCGGCAGAGATGCGTGACCGGATACGTGCGCTGGAACAAAAAATCGCTCAATCGTAACAAGGGGAGGTAAGCTGGTCATGTCACAACAGCAGTTTATGCAAAACCCGTGGAGCAATTGGATGAAAGGAGAAGGTCCTGATTCCGATATCGTCATCAGCACACGGCTGCGCATCGCCCGAAACCTGCGCCAGCACCCTTTTCCGTTACTGGCGACAGACTCGCAAGGGGAGGAAGTCGTCAGAAAGGTGACGGAAGTGAGCGAATCGGAGGCCATGCGCAAGCTCCAGCAGCTTCAAGTCCTCAACATGGACCAGATCAACCCTTTGGAAAAGCGGGTGCTGGTGGAGAAGCATCTGATCAGTCCTCATTTGGCGGAGGAATCGAGAAAAGGTGCTGTGCTGTTGAGTCCTGACGAATCGGTCAGCATCATGGTAAACGAAGAGGATCATATTCGAATCCAAGTGTTGCTGCCGGGGTTTCGCCTGAACGAAGCATGGGAAATAGGAACAAAAATAGATGATGTTTTCGAGAAAAATTTAAACTTCGCGTTCGATGAGACGAGAGGCTACCTTACAAGCTGTCCGACCAACGTCGGCACAGGCATCCGGGCTTCCGTCATGCTGCATCTGCCAGCACTGGTGATGACACAGCAAATCAGCAGAATTTTGCAGGCCATCAATCAGGTAGGCCTCGTCGTTAGAGGAATTTACGGGGAAGGCAGCGAAGCACTAGGAAACCTGTTTCAGCTGTCCAACCAAGTCACGCTCGGGATGTCGGAAAGCGATATTCTCTCCAACCTGTATAGCGTAGCCAGACAGATTATCGAGCAAGAACGCGTTGCCCGTACTTATTTGCTGGAGCATACACGCATATCTTTGGAAGACCGCATCTTCCGTTCCTACGGCATCTTGATGTATGCACGTACTGTGGAGTCCAAGGAAGCAGCACAACGCCTCTCCGATGTGCGCCTTGGCATTGACCTGGGCATTATCTCGGGAGTATCGCCACTGGTGATGAACGAGCTGTTGGTAACAACTCAGCCTGGCTTTTTGCAGCAGCATGCAGGGCAAAAGTTGACGCCAGACCAGCGGGACGAGAGAAGGGCTCGACTGATTCGGGAGAGGCTCAGTACGACGGGCTCAGCTTGATTGTTTCTCAGACATAAGGCATCACAGCAGTTAACCTATAGAGAAAAAACATGGTTACACGGAGGTGTACGATATGATGTTTGGACGTTTTACAGAACGAGCACAAAAGGTACTGGCGCTTGCCCTGGAAGAGGCGGTGCGTCTCGGCCACAAGGATATTGGGACTGAGCATGTACTGCTGGGACTGATTCGGGAAGGCGAGGGTATTGCTGCCAAGGCATTGCAGTCGCTCGGGCTTGGTCTCGATAAAATCCAGAGCGAAGTGGAGTCGTTGATCGGACGGGGAACAGAGCAGTCCGGTAGTAATTACACCCCAAACTATACACCTCGTGCGAAAAAAGTAATTGAACTGTCCATGGACGAAGCGCGCAAGCTCGGCCATACTTACGTGGGAACAGAGCACATTTTGCTCGGTCTGATCCGCGAAGGCGAAGGCATCGCCGCGAGAATCATGAACAACTTGGGAGTCAGTCTGAACAAGGCGCGCCAGCAGGTGTTGCAATTGCTGGGAAGCTCGGAAATGATGGCGTCGCATCAGCCTTCCGGTGGCAATCCGGCAGCGAATACGCCTACTCTGGACGGTCTGGCACGGGACTTGACTGCGATTGCACGCGATGGCGGGCTCGATCCTGTCATTGGCCGTCAAAAAGAAATCGAGCGTGTGATTCAGGTACTTAGCAGACGCACCAAGAACAACCCTGTCTTGATCGGGGAGCCTGGTGTGGGTAAAACGGCCATTGCAGAAGGTCTCGCTCAAAAAATTGTGAACAACGAGATTCCCGAAACCCTCCGCGACAAGCGCGTCATGACGCTGGATATGGGAACGGTAGTGGCGGGAACCAAATATCGCGGCGAGTTTGAAGACCGTTTGAAAAAAATCATGGACGAAATTCGCCAGGCAGGAAACATCATCCTGTTTATCGACGAGCTGCACACGCTGATCGGGGCTGGCGGAGCGGAAGGCGCAATCGACGCTTCCAACATTCTCAAGCCGGCACTGGCTCGCGGTGAACTTCAGTGCGTAGGGGCAACCACCCTGGACGAATACCGCAAGTACATCGAAAAAGACGCCGCGCTGGAGCGTCGCTTCCAGCCGATTCAGGTGGATGAGCCGACTGCCGAGGACGCGATTCGCATCCTCCATGGCTTGCGCGACCGTTACGAAGCCCACCACCGTGTAAAAATTACCGACGAAGCTATCGAGCAGGCAGTGAAGCTGTCTGACCGTTATATTACTGATCGTTTCCTCCCTGACAAAGCAATCGACCTCGTCGATGAGGCGGCTTCCAAAGTGCGCTTGCAATCGTTCACCGTCCCACCTAACCTCAAGGAGCTGGAAGGGCGTCTAGAAGAAGTGCGCAAGGAAAAAGACGCTGCCGTGCAATCGCAGGAGTTTGAAGAGGCAGCTGCGCTCCGTGATCAGGAGCAGAAGCTGCGCGAGGAACTCGACAAAACGAAAAAAGACTGGAAAGAGCGTCAAGGCCAGTTGAACATGGAAGTAACTCCTGAGGACATCGCCACTGTGGTAGCCAGCTGGACTGGTATTCCGGTGCTGAAGCTGAAGGAAGAAGAAACAGAGCGTCTGTTGAAAATGGAAGATATTTTGCACGACCGTGTTATCGGCCAGGACGAAGCGGTCAAATCGATTTCCCGAGCGATCCGCCGTGCCCGCGCTGGTTTGAAGGACCCGAAACGTCCAATCGGTTCGTTTATTTTCCTCGGCCCTACAGGTGTGGGAAAAACCGAACTCGCTCGCGCTGTAGCTGAGACACTGTTTGGAGATGAAGACGCCATGATCCGCGTCGACATGTCCGAGTACATGGAAAAACACTCTACAGCACGTCTGGTCGGGGCTCCTCCAGGGTATGTAGGCTTTGACGAAGGCGGTCAGTTGACGGAAAAAGTGCGCCGCAAGCCTTACTCGGTTATCCTGCTGGATGAGATCGAAAAAGCGCACCCGGATGTATTCAACATTTTGCTCCAGGTGCTCGATGACGGTCGATTGACTGATTCCAAAGGACGCACAGTAGACTTCCGCAACACCGTCGTGATTATGACCTCCAACGTTGGTGCCAGCATGATCAAGAAAAATACGACACTCGGCTTCACTACCAACGACACCGAGAAGAAATATCAGGATATGAAGGATAAAGTCATGGATGAGCTGAAAAAGAGCTTCCGTCCTGAATTTCTGAACCGTATTGATGAAGTGATCGTGTTCCACTCCCTGGAGCAGGAGCATATCGAGCAAATCGTGTCCTTGATGACCGACGAGCTGCGCAAGCGTTTGAGAGAGCAAAGTATCGACTTCCAACTGACCGAGGAAGCCAAAAAGCTGCTGGCAAAAGAGGGCTTCGATCCGGCATACGGTGCGCGTCCGCTGCGTCGCGCCATCCAGCGCCATATCGAAGACAACTTGTCAGAAGAACTGCTCAAAGGCAACATCAGCAAAGGCGACACGGTCAACATCGAAGCCGAAGATGGCAAGCTGATTGTCAAGCGACTGGAAAAAACCAAATCGTAAGCAAAATAGCAAAGAATGCCTCCTGTTCTGGGAGGTATTCTTTTTTTCAATGCGTAACTATGATAAAAGTAGAAAAGAAATTCCAAGTGAGGGTGCGATTATGTCAAAGTATAAAACGAAATACGCGTGTCAAGAATGTGGCTATGAATCGCCTAAGTGGATGGGAAAATGTCCTGGCTGCGGCAGTTGGAATACTTTGGTCGAAGAAGTGACAGTGAAAGCAGCCCCTCGTCATGAAGGAATCAGCGGCGGTACGCGTCAGGCGGCAATTCCTTTGACGCAGGTCGCCAGTGCAGAAGAACCGCGCATGGACACGACGATCGGAGAGTTGAACCGTGTGCTCGGGGGCGGGCTGGTACCAGGCTCGCTCATACTGGTCGGCGGCGATCCGGGTATTGGGAAATCTACGTTGCTGTTGCAGACCTCTTTTGCCTTGGCTCATAAAGGAGCCAAAGTGCTGTACGTGTCAGGCGAGGAGTCGGCAAAACAAATCAAGCTTCGCGCTGATCGTCTACATATGCAAACACCCCCGATGTTTGTGTTGGCAGAAAATGATTTGGATTTGATCGAGCAGCATATTAATCAAGTAGACCCTCACGTATTGATCATTGACTCGATCCAGACAGTCTTCCATCCCACGGTTCAATCCGCAGCCGGAAGTGTCGCACAGGTGCGTGAGGCTACGGCTCAACTGATGCGCATCGCCAAAGGCAAAGGGATCGGAACCTTTATTGTCGGCCACGTAACCAAAGAAGGTTCGATTGCAGGCCCGCGCATGCTTGAGCATATGGTGGACGCGGTCCTTTATTTTGAAGGCGAGCGCCACAATACGTTCCGAATCCTGCGTGCTGTCAAAAATCGATTCGGTTCGACAAACGAGATCGGCATTTTCGAGATGAAGGATCGCGGTCTGGAAGAGGTGGCAAACCCTTCGGAAATTTTTCTGGCCGAACGTCCTTTTGGCGTGGCAGGCTCCACCGTCGTAGCGAGCATGGAGGGCACTCGTCCCGTCCTGGTCGAGCTTCAGGCACTTGTGGCCCCAACCAGCTTCGTTACGCCGCGCAGAATGGCTACAGGCGTCGATCACCAGCGTGTGGCGATGATCATGGCTGTTTTGGAAAAGCGCATGGGGATGATGCTGCAAAATCAGGATGCGTATGTCAATGTCGCAGGGGGCGTTCGTCTGGATGAGCCGGCTGTCGACTTGGCGATCGCCGTCAGCATTGCCAGCAGCTTCCGCGACCATGCCACGAACCCGCACGACGTGGTGATCGGGGAGATCGGTCTGACAGGAGAGGTGCGGGGCGTTTCGCGCATCGAACAGCGTGTACGGGAAGCGCATAAGCTCGGCTTTAAACGCGTAATCATACCGGAGAAAAATATTCGCGGCCTGGATGCTCCTGACGATATTCAGGTGATCGGGGTAAGCAATATCGCAGATGCTTTGAACGAGGTGATAAGGAGGTAAGGGCGGGATATGCAGGAGAACACCAAAAGAACTCCGCTGTTCGGCGATGTGCTTCGTTTGGTCGCACCCGGAACGCAGCTTCGTGAAGGGCTGGAAAATGTTTTGCGCGCAAAAACCGGCGGCCTGATCGTCGTCGGTTACGGACCGGAAATGAAGCAAATCGTCGATGGCGGTTTTTCCATCAATTGCGATTTTTCTCCTGCTCATTTGTATGAATTGGCGAAGATGGATGGGGCGATTATAGTAAGTGAAGACGCCAAGCGAATTTTGTACGCCAATACGCAACTGTTCCCGCCGGCATCCATCCATACCAGCGAGACAGGGACGCGTCATCGGACGGCGCAACGAACGGCCATCCACACCAACTACCTGGTCATCGCCATATCGCAACGGCGCAATGTTATCACGTTGTATCAAGGAAATTTCCGCTATGTGCTGAATGAAATCAGCGTCATTTTAGCCAAGGCCAATCAGGCTGTGTCCACCCTGGAAAAATACAAGGCCGTGCTGGATCAGACGATGACCAACCTGGGCGCTCTGGAATTTGAGGAACTGGTCACCCTGCATGAAGTTGCTTCTGTGCTGCAGCGGATCGAGATGGTGCTTCGGATCAAGACGGAAGTTTCCAAGTACATATGTGAACTTGGTGTCGAAGGCAGACTTGTCAGCATGCAATTGGAGGAGCTTGTGTCGAATATTGGCGAAGAAGCGCACATGCTTATTCGCGATTACGCCAAAGATTCGTCTTACGCTCCTGAGCTTGTACTGGGCGAAATGAAAAAGCTAAGCTCGGAGGAAGTGCTGGAGTTGGGGTCTTTCCTGCGCGTTCTCGGATTTTCGGCAAGCGCCAGCATGCTGGAGGAGTCGGTGTCGCCCAGGGGCTACAGAATTTTGTACAAAATCCCCAGATTGCCAATTTCTATCATCACAAACCTCGTCGCACATTTCCATTATTTGCCCAGAATTATGATGGCAACGATTCAGGAATTAGACGAAGTAGAGGGGATTGGAGAGGTGCGGGCCAGGGCGATCAAAGAGGGTCTGAAACGGATTCAGGAACAAGTGTTCATTGACAGGCACATTTAAAGTAGAATAGGATAAAGGCATTATTTGTTATTCAACATTTGCCCAGGGGACTTGAAAGCGAAAGTCAGCTTGACAGGATACACTGTCTCCTCTGCAAAAGAAATCAGGAGGTAGTCTATGTTCGTGAAATCGTTGCCGAACATGCTAACCGTAAGCAACTTGTTTCTGGGAGTCTTGGCAATTATTCTTGCGTTTCGAGGAGATCATTACGTCGATTATGCGGCGATCACGGTGATCATCGGCATGCTGGCCGACGGGTTGGATGGACGCGTCGCTCGTATGTTGAATGCGCAAAGTGAGTTTGGAAAGGAACTCGATTCGCTTTCTGACGTCATTACGTTTGGGATAGCTCCGGCTTTCATCATGTATGTTGTTGTCCTTCAGCACTTCGATCTGCTGGGGATTCTCATTACGGCCATCTTCCCGATCTGTGGGGCGCTCCGTCTGGCGAGATTCAACGTCCAGGCCGGGGTTCCGGGATATTTCATCGGATTGCCAATCACAGCTGCCGGCGGTGTGCTGGCGACTCTTGCGCTTTATCACCAGGTTTTCAACCCGGTACTGCTTGCAGTGAGCATGCTGCTCCTCGCCTTCCTCATGGTATCGAAGGTCAAGTATCCCAACTTCAAAAAGGTCGGGATTCCAAAATCCGCTTACTGGATTACGCCCATTATTATCGCCATCGTCGTCGTTGTTGCGATCAAGTATCCGCAGCAGTTTCCGAAGATCGTCTTCTTGCCGCTTGCCTTTTACGCCCTGTACGGAATAAAAAAAAACGTTGACTTTCTCGTCAAAAAATTACGCAAGCGGAAAAACAAAGAAGAAGAATCTGTGCCATTTGAATAAGCAAGACAATGAAAAAACCCGCACTTCGATGTGCGGGTTTTTCGTTTTTGTATGCAACTTTTCGTAGGGTTCATTCGTAATACGAGTGTGGGGTTAAGAAAGATTGAACACGCCCAGGGTATTCAGCCGGTTTGCCTCTTTTTGCAGGACGTCTTCCAGTTTGATGTCTGTGATGTTGCACAAGGCGGTCAGGTAAAAAAGATTTTTGCCAAGCTCTGCTGTGACTACATCGCGACAATGCTCGCATAGTGGGCCGTTAAAGTGAGTGTCCAGGTGGGACTTGTTCTCCTCCAGGTTTTTGCTGGAATCGTAACTTTGCTTTTTGGCTACCACTTCAACACAACCGCATTCGGTGATGGCTTTGGTCAGGGAGCGATTGATGCGAGATGCCGTCTCCTGAACTTTGGACATGACGTCCAGTACGCTTCGATGTCGGATCAAAAGCTCTGATACTTGCGTTTGAAAGTCGTCTACATTTCGTTTGTCCATATCAATTCACCTCTGCTTTAGGCTGATCGTATCGTCACAATTTTCGCTCATTGTGTTACTGCCATTATAAGAAGGGAGTCTGGTCGCTGTCAATTTGCCCGAGAAGGAAACAGGTGTTTGAGGTTGACGGGAAAATGACAACTATGTTAAAATTTTTGGCTATTTGACATGGTAAAATCATTTTTGCTATAGTGAGGGAAAGCGACAATGAAGCAATTTCGCTATTTGGAAAGTTACAGGGTTTTACTCAAAGGCTTCTGTCTATATTAATAAAAGGAGGTGAAGGCATGGTACGCCGCATAGGAAAAATCTTTTTTGTCTTGGTTGGCGGTGGCTTGGGCTACCAATACGGTGCCGAACTGTTTTCGCTGCTTAACCCGCTTTTGAATTTTGGAGTAGTTGGTGGAGCGCAATATATTGGGGCGGTACTTGGTGCCATTCTGTTCTTCTTTTTAGCTAATTGGCTTTTGGACTACGTCTTGAAAGTAGTTCGCTGGGGAGAAGAGACTCTCGTCAAAATGCCGATTGTTGACGTGATGTTCGGAGCGATGGGGTTGATTAGTGGTCTTATTGTTGCCTTTTTATTATTCCTGCCCATCAGTAAAATTCCGTTTCCGGTAATAGGTGATCTGTTGCCGCTGGTTGTTTCCGGGTTGCTTGGCTATCTGGGCTTTCAGGTAGGATTTCGCAAGCGGGACGAGATTATGTCGGTTTTCTCGATTGGACGCAAGGATAAGAAAAAGGAACAGGCTGCAACAGCAACAAATGTCGAGCACAAAATTTTGGACACGAGCGTCATTATTGACGGACGCATTGCAGATATTTGCCGTACGGGCTTTTTGGAGGGCGTACTGGTCATTCCGGGCTTTGTCCTGGAGGAACTGCAACACATTGCCGATTCTTCTGATGTACTGAAACGAAATCGCGGCCGTCGAGGCTTGGATATTCTCAACAAGATTCAGAAGGAAATGAAGGTCAAGGTTCAAATCTGGGAAGGCGACTTTGAAGAAGTATCCGAAGTGGACAGCAAGCTGATCAAGCTGGCGAAGGTCATGAACGGCAAAGTCGTCACCAACGATTTCAACCTGAACAAAGTATGCGAATTGCAAGGCGTGGCTGTATTGAACATCAACGATTTGGCGAATGCCGTGAAGCCTGTCGTCTTGCCAGGGGAAGAAATGAACGTGCAGGTCATCAAGGATGGAAAAGAGCACGGTCAGGGCGTCGCGTATCTCGATGACGGCACGATGATCGTCGTGGAAGGCGGACGCGAATACATTGGCAACGACGTGGATGTGCTGGTCACCAGTGTACTGCAAACGTCTGCGGGACGAATGATTTTCGCGAAGCCGAAGCTCTTGGAAAGAGCACTGTAAGAAGAGACGAGAAGCACAAGACGGGAGAGAATGAAAAAGTGAGTACGGGTGTCGTGATCGTTGCTGCCGGTTCGGGGAAAAGAATGGGCGGCCACCGGAACAAACTATGGTTGCCGCTTGCCGGAGAACCGATTTTGGCTCACACAGTTCGCCTTTTCGCCTCGCATCAGGACATCGACCGGATCGTACTGGTAGTGAGCGAGCCGGACTACGCTGACGTGCTGGCCTTGCTCACGGCCGAAAACTTGCAAGTAACGGTCACCTTGGGCGGCAATGAGCGGCAGGACAGCGTCAGAAACGGTTTGGCTGCCTTGGCAACCTCCTGTACCTACGTGCTTGTTCACGATGCGGCACGGCCATTCGTTACCAAGCAGCAGATCAGTGACATGATCAGACAGGTGCAGCGCGATCAGGCTACGATCATGGCTGTACCTGTAAAAGATACGATAAAAGTGGTGGGGGCATCAGGCTTTGTGGAAGATACCCCGGCACGGGAAAGCTTGTGGGCGGTTCAAACCCCACAAGCTTTTCGTATGTCTTTGCTGCAAGAAGCGCATGAGGCAGCCAAAAAGGCGGGCAAGCTCGGTACGGATGATGCCATGCTGGTCGAATGGCTCGGCCATCCGGTTTCAGTCATGCAGGGAAGCTATGAGAATATCAAGATCACTACGCCGGATGACTTGTGGCTGGGTGAAGAGATTATGCGAAAGCGAAGGGGAGAGTAATTCATGCGTATTGGACAAGGATTTGACGTGCATCAACTGGTAGAAGGCCGTCCGTGCATTATCGGCGGCATCACCATTCCGTACGAAAAGGGGCTGCTCGGCCATTCTGACGCCGATGTGCTGCTTCACGCGATCAGTGACGCGATTCTCGGTGCGATTGGCGAAGGCGATATCGGCCGCCATTTCCCTGATACAGATCCTGCGTTCAAAGGAGCGGACAGTGTCGTGTTGCTTGAGCATGTGTGGAAGCTGGCAAAAGAGCGCGGCTATCGCCTGGGCAACGTCGATGCGACTATCATCGCGCAAGCTCCCAAAATGGCACCTTACATACCGCAAATGTGCGAAGTCATCGCTCGTGTACTGGAGGCAGAAGATGCTTCCCAGGTTAACGTGAAGGCGACAACATCGGAAAAGCTCGGTTTTACAGGCAGAGGAGAAGGAATCGCGGCCCAGGCTGTATGCTTGCTTGTCAAGTAAAGGGGCAAGGTGTAACATAAAGCCTTAGAAACGTATTCATGAAAGATCATAGCCTTTTACATTCACAAGGATGGTGCTATCAATGGCGAAAGAAATCCGCACGCGTTATGCGCCGAGTCCTACGGGGCATTTGCACATCGGCGGTGCGCGCACAGCGCTTTTTAACTATCTGTTTGCCAAACATCACGGCGGTTCGTTTATTGTCCGGATCGAGGATACAGACCAAACGCGCAATAAAGAAAATGCCGATGAAGAGCAAATGAAAAACTTGAAGTGGCTCGGAGTCGAATGGGAAGAAGGCACGGATGTGGGCGGCCCTTATGGCCCGTACCGCCAAACCGAGAGATTGGATATTTACCGCCAATATATCGATCAACTGCTTGCGGAAGGCAAGGCTTACTACTGTTACGCGACGAAGGAAGAGCTGGATGCAGAGCGCGAAGAGCAACTGGCGCGCGGGGAGACTCCGCGGATTTTGGAGAAGCATCGCCATGTGACGGAAGAACAGCGCGCGCAGTATGAAGCGGAAGGCCGCGTGCCGTCCATTCATTTCCTTGTGCCGGACAACCGCGAATACGTAGTAAACGACCTGATCCGCGGACAGGTGACATTCAACTCGAACGAAATGGGAGACTTCGTCATCTGTCGTCCTGACGGAATCCCTACCTATAACTTCGCTGTCGTAATCGACGACTACCTGATGAAAATCAGCCACGTCATTCGCGGCGAAGAGCATTTGTCCAACACGCCTCGACAACTGATGATCTACGAAGCTTTCGGTTGGGAAGCTCCTGACTTTGCTCACTTGGCGCTGATTCTCAATCAGGACGGCAAGAAGATGTCCAAGCGTGATGAGAGCATTTTGCAGTTCATCGAGCAATATCGCGATCTCGGCTTCTTGCCGGAGGCGATTGTGAACTTCCTCGTCCTGTTGGGCTGGTCGCCAGGCGGCGAAGAGGAAATTTTCCTCATCGATGATTTGGTCAAGCTGTTCTCCATGGAGCGCGTGAGCAAGTCGCCGGCTGTATTCGACGCAACCAAAATGAACTGGATGAACAACTACTACCTGAAGCGTCAACCGCTCGATCTGATTACAGATATGTGCGTGCCGCACCTGCAAAAAGCGGGCTTCATCGAAGAGACGCTGTCTGACGCCAAACGGGAATGGGTACGCAGCATTGTCGCCCTGTACCAGGAGCAAATGTCCTACTGTGCACAAATCGTTCCGCTGGCTGCTCTTTTCTTCCTGGACGAAGTGGTGTACGATGAAGAAGCGACAATGGTGCTGAAAGAACCGCAGCTTCCGGAAGTCCTCGCTTCTTTTGTGAAACACCTGTCAGCCCAAGATGCATATAATGTGGATGTCATCAAAGCGGCGTTGAAGGAAGTGCAAAAGGAAACAGGCCACAAAGGAAAGGCGCTGTTCATGCCTGTACGCGTTGGCACAACAGGTCAGGCGCATGGCCGCGATTTGGCTGAGACTTTATTCCTGCTCGGACGTGACAAAGTATTGGCGCGCGCGCAGCGTGTGATTGAAAACGGAAAATAGCCTGTAACAAGGCACATGATATAAAACGAATGCGACGATCAGGAGAAGTACGTCAGGTTACACGTTTACAGAGAGGATGGTGGGGTGAGAACCATCCAGCGTGCCCTGTTCGGAAATGCGCCTGTGAGCAGTGAGCTGAACATGTCGGACTCTTCGGACGACACCAGTAGGTGACATCGGTTCCCGCCGTTATCGGGATGTAGAGCGAGATCGTTTGTCTGGCCGTTTTTAGCCAGAGGCCACAGCGATCTAAGCAGAGTGGAACCGCGGTATAACCCGTCTCTGTCCCTTCGTGTTGATGAAGGGGTAGGGACGTTTTTTATTTTTCCGACCTTAGATCTAGCAGAAAATCCAGGCAGGAGGTGCCACCCAACTATGTTCGCACAGATGAAAGATGACATTCAGGCTGTATTTGAAAGAGACCCGGCAGCACGCAGTGCATTGGAAGTTGTCATGACCTATTCAGGTTTGCACGCCATTTGGGGGCACCGGATTGCTCACAAGCTCTGGAAGGCCGAGTGGTGTACACTCGCGCGGATTGTTTCGCAGGTCGCTCGCTTTTTCACAGGGATCGAAATTCACCCAGGCGCACGCATTGGCCGCGGATTGTTTATCGATCACGGTATGGGCGTGGTCATCGGGGAAACATGCGAAATCGGCGACAATGTTACGATCTACCAAGGTGTCACGCTCGGAGGAACCGGCAAGGAAAAAGGCAAGCGCCATCCCACCATCGGCAACGATGTGATTATCGCGACGGGTGCAAAAGTTTTGGGGTCTTTCAAAATTGGCGATAATTCAAAGATAGGGGCTGGCGCAGTCGTTTTGCAGGAAGTGCCACCCAATTCGACCGTAGTAGGAATCAAGGCGCGCATCGTCATTCAGGATGGCAAACGCGTCAAACACGATCTGGACCACGTCAACATGCCTGACCCGGTTGCAGACACGATTCGTCTCATGCAAAAGGAAATTGATCATTTGCGCAAAGAATTGGATCTTTTGAGGGAGGATAAAAAGAACCATGGGCATTCAGCTGACTAACACAATGACACGCCGAAAGGAACCGTTCGTTCCTTTGGAGCCGGGCAAGGTGAAAATGTACGTGTGCGGCCCGACCGTGTACAATTACATTCACATCGGAAATGCTCGTCCGGCTATTGTTTTCGACACGCTTCGCCGTTATTTGAAGTATCGCGGTTATGAAGTGACTTTTGTACAAAATATCACGGATGTGGACGACAAGCTGATTCGGGTGGCGAACGAGGAAGGAACGACCGTCAAGGAAGTGGCTGACCGTTACACAGATGGATACAACCAAGACCTCGGCACATTGAATGTTCTGCCGCCTGACATTCAGCCGCGCGTGATGCAAACGATCCCGGAAATCATTTCGTTTGTCGAAGGGCTGATCGAAAAAGGCTATGCGTACGAGAGTGAGGGAGACGTGTACTTCCGCACCGGACGTTTTCAGGAATACGGAAAACTTTCTCACCAGCCGCTGGACGATTTGCAGGCAGGCGCTCGCGTCGAGATCAACGAGAAAAAGGAACATCCGCTCGACTTCGTGCTCTGGAAAGCTGCCAAGCCAGGAGAAGTTACGTGGAGCAGCCCGTGGGGAGACGGCAGACCAGGCTGGCACATCGAATGCTCGGCTATGGCGCTGAAGTTCTTGGGCGAGGAAATTGACATCCACGCGGGTGGAACCGATCTTGTGTTCCCGCACCATGAAAATGAGATTGCCCAATCCGAATGCTTTACCGGAAAAGTGTTTGCCCGCTACTGGCTGCACAACGGGATGCTCAACATCGACAACGAAAAAATGTCCAAATCCCTCGGCAATTTTTTGCTTGCCCGCGATCTGGTAGGGAAGTTCGGAGGCCAGCTGATCCGCTTTTTCATGCTCCAGGGGCACTACCGCAACCCGATCAATTTCAGCTACGAATTGCTTGAACAAGCGGCGAACGGCCTTGATCGCATCAAAACAGCGTATACAAACCTCTCCCACCGTCTGGATACGGCAAGGGAAGAAGAGCCGAACGGACAATCCGGGGAGCAGGCGCGTATCATTTCGGAATTGCGGGATCGGTTCATCGCCGAAATGGACGACGACATCAATACAGCGAACGCGATCACTGTCATTTTCGATGTGGTGAAGGAAGCGAACCTGTACTTGCGCCATCAAAATGTAGGGGCGGCCGAGGTGCGCGCTTACATGGAGCTGATCGTGGAGTTGACAGAGGTTCTTGGGCTGATCGTTGCAGAAGAGCAAGAGCTGTTGGACAGCGAGATTGACGCATTGATCGCAGAGCGCACAGAGGCGCGCAAAGCGAAAAACTTTGCCCGTTCTGACGAAATTCGCGATTTGCTCGCGGCAAAAGGAATCGTGCTTGAGGACACGCCACAAGGTGTTCGCTGGCGCCGAAAATAAGGGGCCGAAGAAACAAGATGCAAAAAGAAGAATTGACCCGAGATCCCAACCTGACAAATCCACTCGTGCTCGCCTTTCTGGGCGATGCTACCTATGCGCATTGCGTGCGGTACCATCTGATCGCCAAGGGGCTGGTTAAACCTAACCAGCTCCACAAGGCGGCCAATCGTTACGTGTCAGCCAAGGCACAGGCCAATGTGCTGCTTACGCTGATGCCGACATTGCCGGAGGATGAGTTGAATGTGGTGAAGCGGGGACGGAATGCGAAGTCTGGTTCTACCGCCAAAAATGCCGACATTATCGACTACCGGCATGCCACGGCCTTTGAAGCGCTGATTGGCTACTTGTATTTGTGCGGAAAAGAAGAGCGGATCGCAGAAATTGTGCAACAGGCGTTTGCTATTGTGGAAGGAGAGTAAGGCATGAGTGAAGAGTGGATTTTGGGGAAAAACCCCGTCATTGAAGCGCTGCGGTCCGGGCGCACTATCAATAAAATCTGGGTTGCGGAAGGGACCAACAAAAATCTGATGGCACCCGTTTTTGCTTTGGCAAAAGAGAACGGGGTCATCGTGACGACAGCCAACCGCAAAAAGTTGGATCAGCTCGTATCGACGGACAACCATCAGGGAGTTGTGGCATCGGTAGCTGCTTATGATTATGTGGAAGTGGACGATATTTTGAAACGGGCAGAGGAAAAAGGCGAGCAGCCGTTTATTTTGCTGCTGGACGAGCTGGAGGACCCGCATAACCTCGGCTCGATCATGCGTACGGCGGATGCTGTGGGAGCGCATGGAGTAGTCATTCCGAAGCGCAGATCGGTCAGCCTGACCGCAACAGTGGCAAAAGCTTCTGCCGGAGCAATCAATTACGTGCCGGTTGCGCGCGTCACCAATCTCGTGCGCACGATGGAGGAATTGAAAGAACGGGGAGTCTGGATTGCAGGAACAGACGCGAGTGCCAAGCAGGACTTCCGCCAGGGCGATTACACGATGCCGCTCGCAATCGTCATCGGCAGCGAAGGAAAAGGGATGAGTCGCCTCGTACGGGAAAACTGTGATTTCCTTTACAGCCTTCCGATGGCGGGAAATGTGACCTCTCTGAACGCTTCTGTAGCTGCTGCTTTGTTGATGTATGAAGTATATCGCTCCAGGAGTCCACTTCCGACGCGGGTGAAGTAAAATGGCAAAAAGAAAAGCCAAGCAGCTGTTGATCGTAGACGGCTACAATATCATCGGTGCCTGGCCAGAGCTGCGCGTTTTGAAGGATCAGGAACGGATGGCTGAGGCGCGCGATCTGTTAATCTCCCAAATGGCAGAGTACCAAAGCTATACCGGGACAAAAGTGATTATCGTGTTCGACGCGTACAACGTCCCGGGTATCGGTCGGCAGATGGAAGACTTTCTGGTTGAAATTTATTTCACGAAGAAAAAGGAGACGGCTGACGAGAAAATTGAACAGCTTGTCTCCGAATTTAACCAAAAAAATCGACAAATTTATGTAGCGACTTCTGACTACACATCCCAACGTGTTATTTTTGGACAGGGAGCCTTGCGCAAATCCGCGAGGGAGTTATTGCTGGACATGGAAAACGCAGGCAAGGAAATCAAGCAACAGGTTCAAAAAACGCATGAAGAACGCTTCTCCAAACGGGTTGTGCTGAATGACGAAATAGCGAAAATATTCGAAAAATGGAGAAGGGAATAACTTGGATTCGGTTGACGCTTTTTTATGGCATCATGTATAATAGCGTCATCTATGGAGAAACCGGTTGGCGGAGGGATCATTTGTGAGCGTTGACCTCAAGGAGTTAAAACATGCCCAATATGAACTAATGACCGACGAAGAAGTAGTCGACCTGGTTCGCGATAATGATGCCGAAGCTCTGGAGTATTTGATCAACAAATACAAGAACTTTGTGCGTGCCAAAGCGAGATCCTATTTTCTTATTGGGGCTGACCGCGAAGACATTGTACAAGAAGGCATGATTGGTCTGTACAAGTCCATTCGCGACTTCAGAGGCGACAAGCTCACGTCGTTCAAGGCATTTGCCGAGCTTTGCATTACCCGTCAAATCATCACGGCGATCAAAACGGCGACCAGGCAGAAGCACATTCCGCTCAATTCGTACGTTTCGCTGGACAAGCCTATTTACGACGAGGATTCTGACCGTACGCTGCTTGATGTGATTTCTGGAACTAAAGTAACCGATCCCGAAGAGCTGTTCATCAATCGCGAAGAGTTTGATGACATCGAAGGGAAAATGAGTGAAATTTTAAGTGATTTGGAGCGGCAGGTGCTGATGCTCTATTTGGATGGACGATCCTATCAGCAAATTGCCGTTGAGCTAAAGCGCCATGTCAAATCTATCGATAATGCGTTGCAACGCGTCAAGCGCAAGCTGGAACGCTATCTGGAAGGCAGAGAGATTCATCTGTAAAACAGGGAATCTCTTTTTGTTTTTTCGCGTCATTGGGGCCAAAAAGCTTTGTACATAACGAGACTTCGGGTGAATATGGAAGCAAAAGCCCTTCTTTTTGTCAAGTCATTTTGTTTGACATGGGTATTTCGGTATGATAAATTTATTTAGGTAGCCATAGACTCTTATCTCTCTGTTCTATGGTTACTTTGATGAATGAAATGGTCAGGAAAAAGTAGCGGTTTTCCCGTACTATTTGTCATTGAGTACATTTAACGAATAGCAGGTTTGAAATGAGATGGAGGTGGCAATAAATGCGAGTAAACATCACGTTGGCGTGCACCGAGTGTGGCGAGCGTAACTATATCTCCACAAAAAACAAGCGAACCACTACTGAACGTGTTGAGCTGAAAAAGTATTGCTCCCGTGACAAGAAGCAAACCCTTCATCGCGAGACGAAGTAATGGTTGATGCGACGAAGTCAGGGGGTGGCAAAGTGGGTTTTTTAGCACGAATCGGAGCCAGTTTTCGCCGTACCGGTGATTTCTTTGGCGACGTAATGTCCGAACTAAAGAAAGTCCGTTGGCCGAACCGCAAGGAATTGACCACGTATACGCTGGTTGTTCTCATTACGGTTGTGCTTCTGGCAATATTCTTCTTCGTCGTTGATTTGGGAATCTCGCGCTTGATCGATTTGATTCTAGGAAAGTAATTTTGCAAGTCTTAGGAGGGACGGACGGTTAACGTCCTGGTGGATATGGAAAAAGCATGGTATGTCGTTCATACGTACTCAGGTTACGAAAACAAGGTTAAGACGAACCTGGAGAAGCGCGTCGAGTCGATGGGCATGGAAGACAAGATCTTTCGCGTTCTCGTTCCCACTGAGGAAGAAGTGGAGACTAAGGATGGCAAAAAGCGCACCGTCACGAAAAAGGTTTTTCCTGGATACGTCCTTGTTGAAATGGTGATGACGGACGACTCTTGGTATGTCGTGCGAAACACTCCTGGGGTTACCGGCTTTGTCGGATCCACGGGCGCTGGCTCTAAGCCGACAGCGCTGCGTCCTGAAGAGGCCGATACGATTCTCAAGCAAATGGGGATCGAAATTCCCAAGATCAGAGTCGATTTTGCTCTCCGCGATATGGTGCGCGTCACAGATGGTCCATTTTCTAATCGCACCGGGGAGATTATCGAGATTTACCCGGACAGACAGAAGGTTCGCGTATTGGTGGACATCTTCGGTCGCGAAACACCGGTGGAGCTAGACTTTACACAAGTTCAAAAATTGGATTAGGATTCAACTTGAAAAGTATCGCGCTATGTGGTACATTTCATTTTGTTTTAACAATCCCACAACAATATCTGGGGTTTCTTGCACTCTCACTATAGATCGAAAGTCTTTTACGAGACTTTCTTAATAAGGTGGGAGGGGGCATTCCCCCGTAATAACCACATGTGAAGTAAGGAGGTGTCTTACGTGGCTAAGAAGGTTATCCGCGTAATTAAATTACAAATCCCAGCAGGTAAAGCGAATCCTGCACCTCCAGTAGGTCCGGCTCTCGGTCAAGCTGGTGTAAACATCATGGGGTTCTGTAAAGAATTCAATGCACGTACAGAAAGCGAAGTTGGCATGATCATTCCGGTGGAAATCACCGTGTTTGAAGACCGCTCTTTCACTTTTATTACAAAAACTCCTCCAGCTGCAGTTCTGTTGAAGAAAGCTGCTGGTATCGAGTCCGGATCCGGCGTACCGAACAAAACAAAAGTTGCTACGCTGAAACGTGATAAAGTTCGCGAAATCGCTGAACTGAAACGTCCTGACCTGAATGCTGCATCCGTGGAAGCGGCTATGCGCATGGTGGAAGGTACTGCACGTTCCATGGGTATCGTAATCGAAGACTAATTGTCTTGAGTGCAAGGGGGCACAGACGTTGTGCCCCCCTGTCTGTGGGAGGATTAACCGCTACGACCACATTGAAGGGAGATTTAAATCATGGCAAAAAAAGGTAAGAAATATCAAGAGGCTGTAAAGCTCGTTGATAAAAACAAAGTATACGAAGTAGTTGAAGGCATTGAGCTGGTTAAAAAAGCAGCTACTGCTAAATTCGACGAAACAGTTGAAGCAGCATTCCGTTTGGGTGTAGACCCTAAACGTGCTGACCAACAAATCCGTGGCGCTGTAGTATTGCCACACGGTACTGGTAAAGTACAACGCGTTCTCGTATTCGCTAAAGGCGAAAAAGCAAAAGAAGCAGAAGCTGCTGGCGCTGACTTCGTAGGCGATGCAGACATGATCGCGAAAATTCAAGGTGGCTGGTTCGACTTTGACGTCGTAGTAGCTACTCCTGACATGATGGGTGAAGTAGGTAAATTGGGTCGTGTACTCGGTCCAAAAGGCCTGATGCCAAACCCTAAAACCGGAACTGTTACTTTCGACGTAACAAAAGCGGTTAACGAAATCAAAGCAGGTAAAATTGAGTATCGCGTAGACAAAGCAGGTAACATCCACGCTCCTATCGGAAAAGCATCCTTCGATGCTGATAAGCTGGCTGAGAACCTGGCAGCTCTGACTGAAGCACTGAACCGTGCGAAACCAGCTGCGGCTAAAGGCGTTTACATGAAAAATGTAACCCTGAGCTCCACTATGGGCCCTGGCGTACGCGTAGCTGTAAAATAATGACACTTGACTTCCTTTTGGGAAGTTGTTAAGATAGTCCCTGTTGATGAAAAGAATATGCCGTAGACAGAAGGTGCGGTACTTGCGAGAGTAACGCTTAATATCCCTCCGAGGCGTGTAATGTACGAAAGAGGAAACGTTGATTTCCTTTGACGATAGAGCATTATGCCCTCGTGATGTCTGCGAGGGCATTCTTCATTTTCTAGGATTAGAGCACGGGAGGTGTAAACAATGGCAGAAATTCGTCCAACCGTTATTCGTGAAGAGAAAGTACAAGCGATCAACGAAATCGCAGCCAAGCTCCGTGAGAGCCAAACCACAGTGGTGGCTGACTACCGCGGTCTGACTGTAGCCCAAGTTACCGAGCTCCGCAAACAACTGCGTGAAGCTGGTGTTGAGTTCCAGGTGTTGAAAAACTCCCTGACTCGTCTGGCTACTGAAAAAGAAAGCTTGACTGAACTGGATCAATATCTGACTGGCCCGAACGCTTTGGCGTTCTCCAAAGACGATATCATCGCTCCAGCGAAAGTTATTGCTGAATTCGCGAAGAAAAACGACAAGCTGGAAATCAAGGGTGGCGTGATCGAGGGCAAAGTAGTTGGTGCTGAACAAATTCATGCACTGGCAACTCTTCCTTCCCGCGAAGGTCTCTTGTCCATGCTTCTCTCCGTCCTGCAAGCTCCAATGCGCAACGTTGCACTGGCAGTCAAAGCAGTGGCCGAGCAAAAAGAAGGTCAAGGCGCTTAATCGTCTGATCGGCTGATGTTTCAATAAAACTATCCATTGAATGGAGGATTTCAAAATGTCTAAAGAGCAAATCTTGGAAGCCATCAAAGGCATGTCCGTTCTCGAACTGAACGACTTGGTAAAAGCAATTGAAGAAGAATTCGGTGTAACTGCTGCTGCTCCTGTAGCTGTAGTTGCTGGTGGCGCTGCTGAAGCTGCTGCTGAGCAAACTGAGTTCACTGTAAACCTGGTAAGCGGCGGAGCTTCCAAAATCAACGTTATTAAAGTTGTTCGCGAGCTGACTGGTCTGGGTCTGAAAGAAGCAAAAGACCTGGTAGACAACGCTCCAAAAACACTCAAAGAGGGCGTTTCCAAAGACGAAGCAGAAGCTCTCAAAGCAAAACTCGAAGAAGCTGGCGCACAAGTAGAAGTGAAGTAAGTTAGCTTTCTTTAGAAATTCCCCTTGCCTGCGGCAGGGGGTTTTTCTGTAAGAGGACGGCGAGTTTTTTCAATCGATGAGGAAGGGTGAATCACACGTGGGAGATCACTATTACACCAGTCAACCGGGAACGGCGCATGACGAACAGCAATTTTCGTTTGTGCTTCGCGGGAGGGAGCTTCGCTTCACCACTGACGCCGGTGTTTTTTCCCGGGACCGGATTGATTTTGGCAGTGTATTGCTCATCGAAAACATGGAGATCGGCAGTCACGCTCGGGTTTTGGATGTGGGGTGCGGCTACGGGCCGATTGGCTTGACGGCTGCCACGCTGGCTGACCAGGGAAAAGTGACGATGATCGATGTGAACGAGCGTGCGGTTGACCTGGCTCGTCGGAATGCCGAAAGAAACGGAATCAAAAATATCGAAGTGCGGGTCAGTGATGTTTACAGTGCCGTGCAAGGTGAGCAGTACGACGTCATTTTGACCAATCCGCCGATTCGGGCGGGCAAAGAAATTGTACATCGCATTTTTACTGAAGGACATGAGCTGCTCGTTGAAGGTGGAGAGATGTGGGTGGTTATTCAGAAAAAGCAAGGCGCCCCGTCTGCATTGAAAAAGCTGCAAGAAACCTACCGTGAAGTGATAGAAGTGGATCGGGAAAAGGGCTACTCCATTTTTCGCGCAATCAAATAGTCAAGCGACAATCATTAGAAAACTTTTCTTGACGTGAATATTTGATTGTGGTAGCATTATAAAATGTCAATATGGGATAAATGTCTATTTTTCAGTAATTCCCTGTTTGTCAAGCGTTTCTACTTTTTTCCTGAAAGAGGAATGTTTGTGTAAAAACATGGGAATTCTTTTAAAATAGAGTTTCTCTGGGTTAAAAATGGTTGATGCTGCTTTAACCCATTTTTATTTTAAGGTGTTCGCCTGCAATTGCAAGATTGCCGAATGCCAAGTTTCTATGTGTGAAAACACAACCTGAGGGGTGAATAAGTTGGCAGGTAAAGTGATTCAAAGTGGCCGACACCGCCAGCGTCGTACGTATTCACGTATTAACGAAGTGCTGGGCCTTCCAAATCTCATCGAGATTCAGCAAAAGTCCTACCAATGGTTCCTTGATGAGGGGCTCCGTGAGATGTTCCAAGACATTTCGCCAATCCAGGACTTCACTGGCAATCTCGTGCTGGAGTTTATCGACTACAGCTTGGGAGAGCCAAAGTACGATGTTGACGAGTCGAAAGAACGTGACGTCACCTATGCGGCGCCTCTGCGTGTGAAGGTACGTTTGTTGAACAAAGAGACGGGAGAAGTGAAGGAACAAGAAGTCTTCATGGGGGATTTCCCGCTCATGACCGAAACGGGAACCTTCATTATTAATGGTGCTGAGCGCGTAATCGTCAGCCAGCTTGTTCGTTCCCCCAGTGTATATTACAACACCAAAGTGGACAAAAACGGCAAGCAGACGTTTACAGCTACGGTAATCCCGAACCGGGGTGCGTGGCTGGAGCTGGAGACCGATGCGAAAGACGTAATTTATGTCCGCATCGACCGTACGCGAAAAATCCCGGTAACGGTTCTTTTGCGTGCACTGGGCTTCGGTTCCGACATCGAGATTCTCAACTTGCTGGGTGAAGATGAGTACATCAAGAACACGCTGGAAAAAGACAACACCGACTCTACGGAAAAAGCGCTGATCGAGATTTACGAGCGCCTTCGTCCGGGTGAGCCGCCAACAGTCGAAAACGCGAAGAGCCTCTTGATCTCTCGTTTCTTCGATCCAAAACGTTACGACCTGGCTTCTGTAGGTCGCTACAAGATGAACAAAAAGCTTCATCTGAAAAACCGTCTGTACAACCAACGCTTGGCTGAAACATTGGTCGATACCAAAACCGGCGAAATTTTTGCCGAGGCGGGACAAATGATTGACCGCCGCGTACTGGATCGCATTGTGCCTGCGTTGGAAACCAACATTGGTTTCCTTGATGTTCGTACGCATGGCGGCGTTTTGGAAGAAGAGACGATTCATCTGCAATCCATTAATATTTTCTCTCCGATTGAAGATGGCAAGATCATCAAAGTCATCGGAAACGGAAATGTGGATAAATCCTTCAAGCATATTACGCCGGCGGATATCGTTTCGGCGATCAACTATTTCATGAACCTGCTTCATGGCGTTGGTTCCACTGACGATATTGACCACTTGGGCAACCGTCGTCTCCGTTCCGTGGGTGAGCTTTTGCAGAACCAGTTCCGTATCGGTTTGTCCCGTATGGAGCGCGTGGTTCGCGAGCGTATGTCCATTCAGGATCAGAACCAAATCACGCCGCAGGCTCTGATTAACATCCGTCCTGTTATTGCGTCGCTGAAAGAGTTCTTCGGAAGCTCCCAGCTGTCTCAGTTTATGGACCAAACAAACCCATTGGCTGAGCTGACGCACAAACGCCGTCTGTCCGCTCTCGGACCTGGTGGTTTGACGCGTGAGCGCGCGGGCTTTGAAGTGCGCGACGTTCACCACTCTCACTACGGCCGTATGTGTCCAATTGAGACGCCAGAGGGACCAAACATCGGTTTGATCAACTCGCTGTCGTCCTTTGCGCGCATTAACGACTACGGCTTCATTGAAACGCCACGCCGCAAGGTAGACCCGGAAACAGGCTTTGTGCTGAGGGACATCGTCTATCTGACTGCGGATGAAGAGGATGTTTTCAACGTGGCGCAGGCGAACCAGCCTCTCGATGATGATGGACGCTTCGTGAACGACATGGTTATCTGCCGTCGTAAAGGCGAGATCTTGAGCGTGCCTCGCGACAAGGTAGACTTCATGGACGTATCGCCTAAGCAAGTTGTATCCGTTGCGACGGCGCTCATTCCGTTCCTTGAGAACGATGACGCGAACCGCGCGCTGATGGGTTCAAACATGCAGCGGCAGGCCGTTCCGCTTTTGATTCCACAAGCACCGTTCGTCGGTACGGGTATGGAGCACAAAGCAGCGCAAGACTCCGGTGTGGCGATCGTTGCCAAGCATCCGGGTCAAGTTGAGCGTGTAACGGCTCGCGAAATCTGGATTCGCCGCTATAAAGAAATCGACGGCAAGAAAGTTGCTGGCGATATCGACAAATACAAAATGCACAAGTTCATCCGTTCCAACCAGGGAACCTGCATCAACCAGCGTCCGATCGTAAGCCGCGGAGACTGGATTGAAAAAGGCGACATCATTGGTGACGGTCCTTCCACCGAAAAAGGTGAATTGGCATTGGGTCGTAACGTAATCGTCGCGTTTATGACGTGGGAAGGTTACAACTACGAGGATGCGATTCTCCTGAGTGAGAAGCTTGTGAAGGATGACGTTTATACGTCGATCCATATTGAAGAATACGAGTCCGAAGCTCGCGACACCAAGCTGGGCCCAGAAGAGATCACCCGCGATATTCCAAACGTCGGGGAAGACGCTCTGAAAAACCTGGATGAGCGCGGTATTATCCGCGTCGGCGCTGAGATTCAAGACGGCGACATTCTCGTTGGTAAAGTAACGCCAAAAGGGGTTACCGAGCTGACTGCGGAAGAACGCCTCTTGCACGCCATTTTCGGGGAAAAAGCCCGTGAAGTTCGCGATACATCCCTGCGCGTACCGCATGGTGGTTCCGGTATTATCGTAGACGTGAAAGTATTTACGCGTGAGAACGGCGACGAGCTGCCTCCAGGCGTGAATCAACTGGTTCGTGTCTACATCGCCCAAAAACGGAAAATCTCCGTGGGTGACAAGATGGCCGGACGACATGGTAACAAAGGGGTTATTGCCCGGATCATGCCAGAAGAGGATATGCCATTCCTCCCAGACGGCTCTCCTGTTGAAATCGTACTGAACCCGTTGGGCGTACCTTCCCGTATGAACATCGGTCAGGTATTGGAGACTCACTTGGGTATGGCAGCGAAGCTTCTCGGCATCCATGTGGCGACACCTGTATTCGACGGTGCCCGTCAGGCAGAAGTATTCGAGACTTTGGAAGAGGCTGGCCTCGACCGTGATGGTAAAACCATCTTGTACGATGGACGTACAGGTGAACCGTTCGATCGTCGTGTAACGGTCGGATGCGTATACATGCTGAAACTGGCTCACTTGGTAGATGACAAGATTCACGCCCGTTCTACCGGTCCATACTCTCTCGTTACTCAACAGCCATTGGGTGGTAAAGCTCAATTCGGCGGACAGCGTTTCGGGGAGATGGAGGTTTGGGCATTGGAAGCTTACGGTGCAGCCTACACCTTGCAGGAAATTCTCACCGTCAAGTCGGATGACGTCGTGGGTCGCGTGAAGACGTACGAAGCGATTGTCAAAGGTGAAAACGTGCCAGAGCCAGGTGTTCCTGAATCGTTCAAGGTTCTGATCAAGGAACTGCAAAGCTTGGGTATGGACGTGAAAATCCTGTCCGGCGACGAGCAGGAGATTGAAATGCGTGAAATGGAAGATGAGGATGAAGGCAACGGTGAAAAACTGAACCTCGTTCTCGAAGGTGGAAGCTTGAACGACGAGTAAGATTCCGGTACAAAGGGAGGTAACGCCCTGTGATAGACGTGAACAACTTCGAATATATGAAGATCGGCTTGGCTTCCCCCGATAAGATCCGTTCGTGGTCTTTCGGGGAAGTGAAAAAGCCAGAGACGATCAACTACCGCACACTGAAACCGGAAAAAGACGGCTTGTTCTGCGAACGCATCTTTGGACCGACCAAAGACTGGGAGTGCCATTGCGGTAAGTACAAGCGTGTACGTTATAAAGGTGTAGTGTGCGACCGTTGCGGCGTGGAAGTGACCCGCGCCAAAGTACGGCGTGAGCGCATGGGGCATATTGAACTGGCTGCCCCAGTTTCTCACATCTGGTATTTCAAAGGGATTCCAAGCCGCATGGGCTTGGTGCTCGACATGTCCCCGCGTTCCCTGGAAGAAGTTATTTACTTCGCTTCTTATGTAGTAACTGATCCAGGTGATACACCACTCGATAAAAAGCAGCTGCTCTCGGAAAAAGAGTACCGCAACTATCGTGAGAAGTACGGCCACTCTTTCCAAGCGATGATGGGAGCTGAGGCGATCAAACGCCTGCTCGCGGAAATCGATCTGGACAAAGATGTGGAAACGTTGAAAGAAGACCTGAAAACAGCACAAGGCCAACGTCGCAACCGTGCGATCAAACGTCTGGAAGTGCTTGAGGCATTCCGCAACTCCGGAAACCACCCGGATTGGATGGTTCTGGACGTACTGCCGGTAATCCCGCCAGAGCTTCGCCCAATGGTTCAACTCGATGGTGGACGTTTTGCCACTTCCGACTTGAATGACCTGTACCGTCGCGTAATCAACCGGAATAACCGTCTGAAGCGCCTGCTTGAACTGGGTGCTCCTGACATTATCGTACAAAACGAAAAACGGATGCTGCAGGAAGCAGTAGACGCACTTATCGACAACGGTCGTCGCGGCCGTCCGGTAACTGGACCAGGTAACCGTCCGCTGAAATCTCTCAGCCACATGCTGAAAGGTAAACAAGGACGTTTCCGCCAAAACTTGCTCGGTAAGCGCGTTGACTACTCCGGTCGTTCCGTTATCGTTGTAGGACCTAATCTGAAGATGTACCAGTGCGGTTTGCCAAAAGAAATGGCATTGGAACTCTTCAAACCGTTCGTGATGAAAGAGCTCGTTTCCAAAGGACTCGCTCATAACATCAAGAGCGCCAAACGCAAGGTAGAGCGCGTTCAGCCTGAAGTATGGGACGTTCTCGAAGACGTGATTCGCGAGCATCCGGTGCTTCTGAACCGTGCCCCCACCTTGCACCGTCTGGGTATCCAGGCTTTCGAACCAGTATTGGTTGAAGGCCGTGCGATCCGTTTGCACCCGCTCGTTTGTACAGCGTACAACGCCGACTTCGACGGTGACCAAATGGCGGTTCACGTTCCGTTGTCCGCAGAGGCGCAGGCAGAAGCCCGTATCCTCATGCTGGCAGCGCAAAACATCTTGAACCCGAAAGACGGTAAACCAGTAGTAACGCCATCCCAGGACATGGTGCTTGGTTCTTACTATCTGACACTGGAACGTGAAGGCGACAAAGGCGAGGGTACGATCTATCGCGATCCTCATGATGCGATCGCTGCTTACCAGCAAGGCTTCATCAGCTTGCATACGCGCATCGTTTTGCCAGCGAGACGCCTGAACAAAACCAGCTTTACTGAACGCCAACAGAACGCGCTCATCGTAACGACAGTAGGGAAAGTGATCTTCAACGAGATCTTCCCTCCAGATTTGCCGTTCATCAACGTTCCGACCAAATCGAACCTGCAAAACATGGTTCCTGACGAATACTTTATTTTTGACAAAGGTACCAACGTAACCGAGTTTGTGCGCAACCTGCCAGATCCGGGTGCAGTGAAAAAAGGCTTCCTGGGAACGATCATTTCCGAGTGCTTCCGTCGCTTCGGCACGATGAAAACTTCCATGATTCTCGACAGAATCAAAGAGCTTGGCTTCACGTACTCCACTAAAGCGGGTATCACAATCGCGGTAGCGGACATTGCCGTACCTGGCAAGAAGAAAGACATCCTCGATGAAGCGGATCAAAAGGTTGCAACTGTCATGACGCAGTTCCGCCGTGGTCTGATTACTGAGGATGAGCGTTATGACCGCGTTATCTCCATCTGGTCCAAAGCCAAGGATGAGGTAACCGAGGTACTCATGAAGTCCATGGATAAGTTCAATGCGATCTTCATGATGGCGAACTCCGGTGCCCGCGGTAACGTATCCCAGATCACTCAGCTCGCTGGTATGCGCGGTCTGATGGCGAACCCATCCGGTCGAATCATCGAGTTGCCGATCAAATCCAACTTCCGTGAAGGTCTGACTGTATTGGAGTACTTTATCTCCACGCACGGTGCGCGGAAAGGTCTCGCCGATACGGCGCTGCGTACTGCGGACTCGGGTTACTTGACCCGTCGTCTCGTAGACGTTGCCCAAGACGTGATCGTCCGCGAAAAAGATTGCGGTACAGATAAAGGTATTCGTGTTACAGCGATCAAGGATGGCCGTGAAGAAATCGAGAAGCTGTCTGACCGTCTGGTTGGACGTACATGCTTCGAGACACTCCGCCACCCGGAAACAAAAGAAGTCATCATCGGCCGCAACGAGGAAATTTCCGAAGAGGTTGCCGAGTATATCGAAAAAGTGGGCATCACAAGTGTCTACATCCGTAACGTACTTGCTTGCCGCACCAGCCATGGTGTCTGCAAACTTTGCTACGGACGCAACCTGGCAACAGGAGCCGAAGTGGAAGTTGGGGAAGCGGTTGGTATTATTGCCGCTCAGTCCATTGGTGAGCCGGGTACCCAGCTGACCATGCGTACCTTCCATACCGGTGGGGTTGCGGGAGACGATATTACCCAAGGTTTGCCGCGTATTCAAGAGTTGTTCGAAGCGCGCAATCCGAAAGGTCAAGCCGTTATTTCTGAAATCGACGGGGAAGTTGTCGACATTCGTGAAGGTAAAGACCGTCGTGAAATCGAAGTTCGCGGTGAAGCGGAAAACAAAGTGTACGCTGCTCCATACGGCTCGCGCATCAAAGTATCTGTTGGTGTCAAGCTGAGCGCTGGTGACGAGCTCACGGAAGGTTCCGTCGACCCGAAAGAAATGCTCAAAGTTCGCGGCATGCGCGGCGTTTCCAACTACATTTTGCAAGAGGTACAAAAAGTTTACCGCATGCAGGGTGTAGAAATTAACGACAAGCACGTTGAGGTTATGATCCGTCAGATGCTCCGCAAGCTGCGCGTCATCGACAGCGGAGATACAGACCTCTTGCCAGGCTCCTATGTGGAAGTTCCTGAGTTTGAGCAAGCGAACGCAAAAGTTCTCATCGAAGGCAAAAATCCAGCAGTGGGTCGTCCGGTTCTTTTGGGGATTACAAAAGCATCCCTGGAAACCGACTCCTTCCTGTCGGCGGCTTCCTTCCAGGAGACAACGCGCGTTCTCACAGACGCAGCGATCAAAGGAAAAGTGGATCGCCTGCTCGGTCTGAAAGAAAACGTGATTATCGGGAAACTTGTTCCGGCAGGTACCGGTATGTCTCGCTATCGCAATGTAAAAGTAGCAAGTCAGGTTGATTACGAAGCAGAACTCGAAGCTCTCAAAGCTGAGCAAGAAGCGGTTTCTGTAGAGTAATTGTGGGGGTGGCGTCCGCCAGATTTTGGCGGGCGCCTTCCTGAATAAAAAATATGAGTTGGGCGTTGACAACAGCGAACCCACCTGATATTATATTCAAGTGTGCCTGATATCTGTACTTTGGAGGATATGAGAATCATGTCTTATGAAAAAGTAGAGCGGGCCAAGGAGTTGACGATCGGTGTTAAGCAAACGATGAAAGCTGTAGAAAACCAGCAGGTTGAAGCAGTGTACATCGCGGTTGATGCTGATAGACGTTTGACCCAAAAAGTCGAGCTCCTTTGCAAAGAGAAGGGTGTTCCAGTCATTCATGTAGATTCCATGCGCCGTCTAGGCAAAGCGTGCGGAATTGAAGTGGGAGCGGCTACCGCTGCGATTAAGAAAAGTGGTTAACGATGTTTTTGTCTGTTGCGCGATGCGTAAAAGATGGACAAGAACTTTCTATTTGGCCTAAAAATGACTCACCTGGATCTGTGGTCTTGAAGATTGGGTATTAAGAAGGGAGGTAACATCATGCCTACAATTAACCAATTGGTGCGTAAAGGTCGCGAGGACAAGGTTGTGAAGTCTAAGTCCCCAGCTTTGCAAAAAGGGTACAACAGCTTCAAGAAAAGCCAAACCAACCAAAGCTCTCCTCAAAAACGTGGTGTTTGCACTCGTGTAGGTACCATGACTCCGAAAAAACCGAACTCCGCGTTGCGTAAATACGCTCGTGTGCGTTTGACAAACGGAATCGAGGTAACAGCTTACATCGGTGGTATTGGCCACAACCTGCAAGAGCATAGCGTCGTGCTGGTGCGCGGCGGTCGTGTAAAAGACTTGCCAGGGGTACGCTACCATATCGTTCGTGGTGCACTTGACACTGCTGGCGTAAACAACCGTAAACAAGGTCGTTCCAAATACGGTACAAAACGTCCAAAACCAGGTCAAGCAGCTGCAGCAGCGAAAAAGAAATAAGAAAAGCGCCTTTGAAGTGGCGTGAATTTATACCGAAAAGAAGGAGGGAATACGATGCCTCGTAAAGGTCCTGTAACCCGTCGTGACGTGTTGCCAGATCCTATTTACAACAGCAAGCTGGTTACTCGCTTGATTAACCGTCTGATGTTGGATGGCAAACGCGGTGTAGCGCAAAATATTCTCTACAACGCATTCACCATCATTCAGGAGCGCACAAGCCGCAACCCGATGGAAGTGTTTGAAGAAGCACTGAAAAACGTAATGCCTGTACTGGAAGTTAAAGCTCGCCGTGTAGGTGGTGCTAACTACCAAGTACCGATCGAAGTAAAACCGGAGCGCCGTACCACTCTTGGTCTGCGTTGGTTGGTTAACTACTCCCGTAACCGTGGAGAGAAAACCATGGAACAACGCCTGGCTAACGAGATCATGGACGCTGCTAACAACACCGGTGCAGCAGTTAAAAAGCGTGAAGACACGCACAAGATGGCTGAAGCGAACAAAGCGTTTGCTCACTATCGCTGGTAGGAAATTGAATCGGGTGTCCGTCTTGGATACCCGTTTATTCAAAAACTCGAGTATGGAAGGAGCATACCTGAATGGCTCGCGAGTTCTCTTTGCCGAATACGCGTAATATCGGTATCATGGCTCACATCGATGCTGGTAAAACGACAACGACTGAGCGTATTCTGTTCTACACCGGTCGCGTTCACAAAATTGGTGAGGTGCACGAAGGTGCAGCAACCATGGACTGGATGGAACAAGAGCAAGAGCGCGGTATCACCATCACTTCGGCTGCTACTACTGCTCAATGGGATGGCCATCGTATCAACATTATCGACACGCCAGGCCACGTAGACTTCACTGTAGAAGTTGAGCGCTCCCTGCGCGTTCTTGACGGTGCTGTAACCGTTTTTGACGCAAAAGGTGGCGTTGAGCCGCAAACCGAAACCGTATGGCGCCAAGCTGACCGCTACGGCGTACCGCGTATGTGCTACATCAACAAAATGGATATCTTGGGTGCTAACTTCGATATGTGCTTGGGACAGATCAAATCTCGTCTGGGTGCAAATCCTGTAGCAGTTCAATATCCAATCGGTGCTGAAGACCAATTCAAAGGTATGGTTGACCTGATCGAAATGAAGGCAATCATCTATACCGATGACCTGGGCAAAACTTCTGACGCTACCGAAATCCCAGCTGACCTGAAAGACAAATGCGAAGAGCTGCGTCTTGCACTGGTTGAAGCAGCTGCGGAACAAGACGAAGAGCTCATGATGAAGTACTTGGAAGGCGAAGAGCTGACCAACGACGAAATCCGCGCAGCTCTGCGTAAAGGTACAATTGAGTGCAAACTGACTCCTGTAATGTGCGGATCTTCTTACCGTAACAAAGGTGTTCAGCCTATGCTGGACAACGTTGTTCGTTATCTGCCATCTCCAGTAGACATTCCTGCAATCAAAGGTACTTTGCCTGACACTGAAGATGAAGTTGAACGTCCAGCTGACGACAACGGTCCGTTCTCTGCTCTTGCTTTCAAGATCATGACTGACCCGTATGTTGGCCGTCTGACTTTCTTCCGCGTTTACTCCGGCGTACTGAACTCCGGTTCTTACGTTCTGAACTCCACAAAAGGTAAACGTGAGCGTGTAGGTCGTATCCTGCAAATGCACGCAAACCACCGCGAAGAGATTCAAATCGTTTACTCCGGTGACATTGCTGCAGCTGTAGGTTTGAAAGATACAACAACTGGTGATACTCTGTGTGATGAAAAGGCTCCAGTAATCCTTGAGTCTATGGAGTTCCCAGAGCCAGTTATCTCTGTTGCGATCGAACCAAAATCCAAAGCAGACCAAGACAAGATGGGTATCGGCCTGTCCAAACTGGCTGAAGAGGATCCAACGTTCAGAACCCGCACAGACGAAGAGACTGGTCAAACGATCATCTCCGGTATGGGTGAGCTTCACCTGGAGATCATTGTTGACCGTCTGAAACGCGAATTTAAAGTCGAGTCGAACGTAGGTGCACCACAAGTAGCTTACCGTGAAACATTCCGGAAAGAAGCGAAAGTGGAAGGTAAATTCGTTCGCCAGTCCGGTGGTCGTGGTCAATACGGTCACGTTTGGGTGGAGTTCGCTCCTCTCGAACCAGGTCAAGGCTTCCAATTCGAAAACAAAATCGTCGGTGGTGTGGTACCGCGCGAATACATCCCTGCTGTACAAGCGGGTATCGAAGAAGCGATGAAAAATGGTGTTATCGCCGGCTTCCCGCTGGTTGATATCAAAGCTACTATCGTAGACGGTAGCTACCATGATGTCGACTCCTCCGAGATGGCATTTAAAGTAGCAGGTTCTCTCGCTCTGAAAGAAGCTGCGAAAAAATGTGGCGCTGTATTGCTTGAGCCAATCATGAAAGTAGAAGTTACAATGCCTGAAGAGTACATGGGCGACGTAATGGGTGACCTGAACTCCCGCCGCGGTCGTATCGAAGGTATGGAAGCTCGTGCAAACGCACAAGTAATCCGTGCAATGGTACCACTGTCCGAGATGTTCGGATACTCCACAGTTCTTCGTTCCCGTACCCAAGGCCGTGGCGTTTACTCCATGGTGATCGACCACTACGAAGAAGTACCTAAATTCATCGCTGAAGAAATCGTTAAGAAATCTAAAGGCGAATAATTTACGGTTCCGCTTTATCTTGAATCAGGAAAGGTTTACAATATTTAAGGTACAACCCTTGGTAGGGTAAACCTTTCTTACCTATAAAACCCTTATCATTTAAGGAGGCTTTAGCTCTCATGGCAAAAGAAAAATTTGAGCGTAATAAACCACACGTTAACATCGGTACTATTGGTCACGTTGACCACGGTAAAACTACCCTGACTGCTGCCATCACTACTGTATTGGCAACACAAGGTAAAGCAAAAGCAATGAACTATGCTGCGATTGACGCTGCTCCAGAAGAAAAAGAGCGCGGTATCACAATCAACACAGCACACGTTGAGTACGAAACTGACAACCGTCACTATGCACACGTTGACTGCCCTGGTCACGCGGACTATGTGAAAAACATGATTACTGGTGCTGCTCAAATGGACGGAGCTATCCTGGTTGTATCCGCAGCTGATGGCCCAATGCCACAAACTCGCGAGCACATCCTGCTCTCCAAACAAGTAGGCGTACCTTACATCGTAGTATTCATGAACAAATGCGACATGGTAGACGATGAAGAGTTGCTCGAACTGGTTGAAATGGAAATCCGTGACCTGCTGTCTCAATACGAGTTCCCAGGTGACGACACTCCAGTAATCAAAGGTTCTGCTAAAGAAGCTTTGGACAACCCAACTGGTGACTGGGCTAAGAAAATCGTTGAACTGATGGACGCTGTTGACAGCTACATCCCAACTCCTGAGCGCGCAACTGACAAGCCTTTCCTGATGCCAGTTGAGGACGTGTTCACAATCACTGGCCGTGGTACAGTTGCTACTGGTCGTGTAGAGCGCGGTATCGTTAAAGTTGGTGACCCAGTTGAGATCATCGGTCTGGCTGAAGAAACAAAAACTTCCACTGTAACTGGTGTTGAGATGTTCCGCAAATTGCTGGATCAAGCTCAAGCTGGTGACAACATCGGTGCTCTCTTGCGCGGTGTAGACCGTAAAGACATCGAGCGTGGACAATGCTTGGCGAAACCAGGTTCCGTTAAGCCTTACACCAAGTTCAAAGCAGAAGTTTACGTTCTGTCCAAAGAAGAGGGCGGACGTCACACTCCTTTCTTTGCTAACTACCGTCCACAATTCTACTTCCGTACAACTGACGTTACAGGTATCATCCAACTGCCAGAAGGCGTTGAAATGATCATGCCTGGCGACAACACTGAGTTCACCGTTGAACTGATCGCTCCAGTAGCGATGGAACAAGGTACTCGCTTCGCGATCCGCGAAGGTGGCCGTACAGTAGGCGCTGGCGTTGTAGCTTCTATCGACGCGTAGGATTTACTGATACGTACAAAAACCCGACAGCATATGTTGTCGGGTTTTTCTTTTTGCCTGTTTACTCTCATCGATTTTCTGCATGGCTCCCATCAAAATGATTCAATAAGCCAATAGATGACCGTGTGCTACAATACGATCAGCGGATGGGGGATAGAGAAATGAAAAACAATGAAAAGCTGTTATTTTTCATGCTGGCTGGCGTAGTCATACTTTGGGGCTTGAACGTGGTAATGGTAAAGTATCTCACGTCGTTTCCGCCGCTGTATGTAGCAGCTATTCGCATGACGGTCGCAGGAATTTGCTTGGCGCCAATCATTTATAAATACAGAACGAACTTGCGGCTGAAAAAAACAGATTGGCTGTTGATTGCCGGAGTAGGGGCCAGCTCTATTGCGTTGCACCAGATCACATTGGCAGCAGGCGTGCAGACGACTACAGCAGGCAATGCGTCGCTGATCCTCGGATTGAACCCACTGGCAACAGCTCTGCTGGCTATGCTTTTCCTCGGAGAACACATGTCGTGGCAAAAAGGACTCGGCATTGGCGTAGGGTTTGCTGGAGTGTTGATTGTCGTCATTTCGCAACATGGCGGAATCCATATGAACGGCTGGGGAGATGCGATCATGTTTTTCTCCATGCTGATGTACGTCACTGGCGGCTTGCTGATTCGCAAGCTTGTCGTCCGGGGAGTTCCTGTGCTGCTGATCACAGCCTTGTCGCAAATGTTCGGAATCGCGTTTTTGTGGGCGACAGCTCTCACGCTGCAACCGGCATCCTACTACTTGTCGCTTGAAGTGTCTGCGTTCCAATGGCTGGTGATCTTCATTTCCGGGGCGCTTTCTACAGCTTTGGGTTCGGTAGGCTGGAATTATGGTATTCGCCAACTGGGAGCAAGCCGAACTGCCTTGTTCTTGAACGGAATGCCAATGGCGAGCCTGTTCTTTGCAGCGCTGTTCCTGGGGGAACAATTAAAGCTGGTCCACATGCTCGCGCTGTTAATGATTGTGGCCGGGGTGTACCTCGGATCAAGAAACCTCGTCAAGACGAAGTCCAGCTCAGCAAAAACGATGGCTAAAATAACAAAAGCGTAGGGAGATCCCTACGCTTTTTCTTCTTGGTCCCACTTGTTCACCATATGATAAGCGGTCAAACGCAGACGCTCAAAAATTTGCTCGCGTATCTCGCCCTCAAGTCCGGTTTTGTCCATCGCCGTTTTCATGCAAGCCAACCAGGCTTCTGCCTGTACAGGGCCAATGGGGAAACGAATGTGGCGTGCACGCAGCATCGGATGTCCGTGGCGATTTGAATAGAGGGTAGGCCCACCGAGAAACTGGGTAAGAAACATATATTGGCGCTCTTTCACTTCCGTAAAGTCTTCGGGGAAGAGCGGAGCAAGGTCAGGGTGCCGGGCAACCAGGTCGTAAAATGTATCAACCAGACGGGACAAAGTATCAGCCCCGCCGATCATCTCATAGGGAGTGCGCATGGTCTCAGACATACAAATAACCTCCTTTGCAATGACGAATCCTTTTAAGTATAACGTGTTCTTTCTATTATAGATAGAACAGTGGCGAGTTGGCAGGGAATCCCGCTTGCCTTTCTGCTCAGAAATCAGTAAGATGTTCAAGGTGAGTCTTTCAGTAGGCTCGCGTGTACAAAAAAATGTGCGGGAAACTAAGAAATCACTTGCGTAGCCCAAATATTTTTAGTACAATATTGAATGTTGGTCATGGACTTGCGATGATGTGGGAGGTTGCTGACACACCCGGCCCCTTTGCCATGACCGGGGTGCAGGATATTTCCACGGAGAAATGTCTGTTTAATAAATGGGCGAAAAAGGAGGGACTAAAATGGCAAAGCAAAAGATTCGTATTCGTTTGAAGGCGTATGATCACAAAATCCTCGATCAATCCGCGGAGAAAATCGTGGACACAGCGAAGCGTTCCGGTGCAAACGTATCCGGTCCAATTCCGCTTCCTACCGAGAAAGCAGTTTATACGATCCTGCGTGCGGTGCATAAGTACAAAGATTCTCGTGAGCAATTCGAGATGCGTACTCACAAACGTTTGATCGACATCTTGAACCCTACACCACAAACAGTAGATGCTTTGATGCGTCTGGATCTGCCGTCTGGTGTAGATATCGAGATCAAACTGTAAGGTCCCAAAAAGCGATACACGCGCAGACGTTGTCTTGATAAGCGTGTTATACCAAGCAACAAACCCTTAAAATGGCACCCCTGCGCATCGATGGGGACTTGATACAACATAAAAAACGTTTTACTGAAATAAGCACAGGAGGTGGCACAAATGACCAAAGGAATCTTAGGGAAAAAACTTGGAATGACTCAAGTTTTTGGTCCAAACGGAACAGCGATCGCTGTAACGGTTATCGAAGCAGGTTCTAACGTGGTTCTTCAAAAGAAAGACGTGGAGAACGACGGCTACGAAGCGATCCAAATCGGCTTCGAAGACAAAAAAGAACAGCGCGCTAACAAGCCGGAAAAAGGCCATGCAGCAAAAGCTAACACTGCTCCTAAGCGCTTCGTTCGCGAAATTCGCGGAATTAACCTCGCTGATTACGAGGTTGGTCAAGAGTTGAAAGTAGACATTTTTGCCGAGGGAGAAATCGTTGACGTATCCGGCGTAACCAAGGGTAAAGGTTTCCAAGGTGCGATCAAACGTCACAACCAATCCCGCGGTCCTATGGCTCACGGTTCGCGTTACCATCGCGGTCCTGGTTCCATGGGTGCTGTCGCTCCAAACCGCGTTTTCAAAGGTCAAACCCTGCCAGGTCAAATGGGTGGCGACAACGTAACCATTCAAAACCTGGAAGTAGTTAAAGTAGATGCTGCTCGCAACCTGATTCTCGTTAAAGGCTCCGTGCCTGGTCCGAAAAACAGCTGCGTGCTCGTATCGACGGCAGTCAAGAAACACTAAGGAAAGGAGGAACTGACATGCCGAAAGTAGCTCTTTATAACCAAACTGGTTCTCAAGTTGGCGAAATCGAATTGGCAGATAGCGTGTTCGGGATTGAGCCTAACAACGCTGTTCTGTACGATGCGATCGTGATGCAACAAGCATCCCAACGTCAAGGAACACACGATGTAAAGAACCGCTCTGAAGTACGTGGTGGTGGCCGCAAGCCATGGCGCCAAAAAGGTACAGGTCGCGCACGCCAAGGTTCCATTCGCTCTCCGCAATGGAAAGGTGGCGGTGTTGTATTCGGTCCAACTCCGCGCAAATACGGTTACAAACTGAACCGTAAAGTTCGCCGTTTGGCTCTGAAATCCGCACTGTCCGCGAAAGTACAAAACAACGAACTCCTGGTTCTGGAAGCTCTGAACTTCGCAGCTCCTAAAACCAAGGAAATGACAGCTGTTCTGAACAGCTTGAAAGCAGATCGCAAAGTTCTGATCGTGACTTCCGAGTACGATCAAAACGTAGCTCTCTCTTCCCGTAACATCCCAGGTGCCAAATTCGTAGATGCTGCAGGCATTAACGTTCTGGATCTGGTAGCGCATGACAAAGTAATCGTGACGAAAGAAGCGGTTGCGAAAGTAGAGGAGGTGCTCGCATAATGAAGAGCCTTCATGATGTCCTTAAACGCCCTGTCATTACCGAGCGCACCACTGACATGATGGCTGAGAAGAAGTACGTTTTCGAAGTACCTCTCAAAGCTAACAAAACAGAAATCAAGCAAGCTGTTGAAAAAGTATTTGGCGTAAAAGTAGAAGCAGTAAACACTGTTCGTGTTCCTGCGAAACCAAAACGCTACGGAAAATACTCCGGTTACACATCCGAGTGGAAGAAAGCAATCGTTAAGCTGACTGATGACAGCAAAGAATTGGCCTTCTACGAGGGAGTATAACCTCGACGACTACCGAAAAGGAGGGTAATAACATGGGTATCAAAAAGTTTAAACCGACTTCTCCTGGTCGTCGCCAAATGACGGTTTCTACTTTCGAGGAGATCACCACATCGACTCCCGAAAAATCCTTGTTGGCGCCTCTCAGCAAAAAAGCTGGTCGCAACAACCAAGGTAGAATTACCGTTCGTCATCAAGGTGGCGGTCATAAACGTAAATACCGTATTATCGACTTCAAGCGTAACAAAGATGGTATCGTAGGTCGTGTAGCTACTATCGAGTACGATCCAAACCGTTCCGCTAACATCGCGCTGATCAACTATGTTGACGGTGAAAAACGTTACATCCTCGCTCCACACAACCTGAAAGTGGGCGACGAGATCGTATCCGGAGCAGATGCCGACATCAAAATCGGTAACGCGCTGCCACTGGAGAAAATCCCGGTAGGTACTACCATCCACAACATCGAGTTGAAACCTGGTAAAGGTGGACAACTGGTGCGTGCAGCTGGTGCTTCTGCTCAACTGCTCGGTCGTGATGGTGAGTTCGTAATCGTTCGCCTGTCTTCCGGTGAAACTCGCCGCATCCATAACGTATGCCGCGCTACCATCGGTCAAGTAGGTAACCTGGATCACGAACTGCTGAACATCGGTAAAGCAGGACGTTCCCGCTGGTTGGGTATCCGTCCAACTGTACGCGGTAGCGTAATGAACCCTAACGATCACCCGCACGGTGGTGGTGAAGGTCGCGCTCCAATCGGTCGTAAAGCACCTGTTACTCCTTGGGGTAAACCAACCCTGGGTCTCAAGACTCGCAAGAAGAAGAACAAGTCCGACCAATACATCATCCGCCGCCGCAAGAAATAAGGTAGGCTGATATAATACCGAACGCCTTTGGCGAAGGGAGGTTCACTAATGGGACGTAGCTTAAAAAAGGGTCCTTTCGTGGATGACCACTTGATGAAAAAAGTTGACGAGCAAAATGAAAAGAACGAGAAACGCGTGATCAAAACTTGGTCTCGCCGTTCCACCATCTTCCCTGAGTTCGTAGGACACACGTTTGCAGTATACGATGGCCGCAAACATGTACCAGTATACGTATCGGAAGACATGGTTGGTCATAAATTGGGTGAATTCGCACCAACTCGTACCTTCAAGGGTCACGTCGACAACGACAAGAAATCCAAGAAGCGCTAAATTTCTCTTGACAGAGAGGAGGTACAAAGATGGAAGCTAAAGCAGTTGCTCGCAATATTCGCATCGCGTCTCGTAAAGTCCGCCTGGTTGTTGACTTGATCAGAGGCAAGCAAGTAGGTGAAGCGTTGGCGATCCTGAAACACACGCCAAAAGCAGCTTCTCCGGTTGTTGAAAAGCTCCTGAAGTCGGCTATTGCAAACGCTGAGCACAACTACGAAATGGATCCAAACAGCCTCGTAGTGAGCAAAATCTTCGTAGACCAAGGTCCTACGTTGAAGCGTTTCCGTCCGCGCGCTATGGGTCGCGCAAGCCGCATCCATAAACGCACAAGCCACATCACAGTGGTACTAAACGAGAAATAAGGAGGGATTACGTGTGGGTCAAAAGGTAAGCCCGGTAGGACTTCGGATCGGTGTCATTCGTGACTGGGAGTCCAAATGGTACGCTGACAAGGACTTCGCAACTCTGTTGCACGAAGACTTGAAAATCCGCAAGTTTGTAAAAGGGCGTCTGAAAGACGCTGCTGTATCCACTATCGAAATCGAACGCGCAGCTAATCGCGTGAACGTTACGATTCACACCGCTAAGCCTGGTATGGTAATTGGTAAAGGTGGAGCTGAGGTTGAAACTCTGCGCAAATCCTTGACTGATCTGACTGGCAAACGCGTTCATATCAATATCAACGAAGTAAAACGTCCGGATCTGGATGCTACTCTGGTAGCTGAAAATATCGCACGTCAACTGGAAAACCGCATTTCCTTCCGCCGTGCGCAAAAGCAATCGATCACTCGTACGCTGCGCGCTGGTGCAAAAGGTATCAAAACTTTGGTAAGCGGTCGTCTTGGCGGCGCGGACATCGCACGTTCTGAAGGTTACAGCGAAGGTACTGTTCCGCTCCATACGCTGCGTGCTGACATCGACTACGGTACTGCTGAAGCACATACCACTTATGGTCGTATCGGTGTAAAAGTATGGATCTATCGTGGAGAAGTCCTTCCAGCGAGAAAGAACGTCGCTACTGAGGAAGGAGGCAAGTAATCATGTTGACGCCAAAACGCGTGAAACACCGTAAACAACACCGCGGGAAAATGGCTGGTAACGCAAAAGGCGGTACTACTGTTGCGTTCGGTGAATACGGATTGCAAGCAATGGAGCCATCTTGGGTAACTAACCGTCAGATCGAGGCTGCTCGTATCGCGATGACTCGTTACATCAAACGTGGCGGTAAAGTATGGATTAAAATCTTCCCTGACAAGCCAATTACACAAAAACCGCTCGAAGTACGGATGGGTTCCGGTAAAGGTTCTCCTGAGAAATGGGTAGCGGTAGTGAAGCCAGGCAAGATCATGTTTGAACTTGCTGGCGTACCTGAAGAAGTCGCTCGCGAAGCTATGCGCCTTGCTATGCACAAGCTGCCTATCAAGTGCAAATTCGTGAAGCGTGAAGAAGTGGGTGGTGACGCACATGAAGGCTAATGAGTTCCGTAATTTGACCACTGCCGAGATCGAACAAAACGTCGCTTCTTTGAAAGAAGAGTTGTTCAACCTTCGTTTCCAGTTGGCTACGGGTCAACTCGAAACCACATCTCGCATTAAACAAGTGCGTAAGGATATTGCTCGTGCGAAAACCATCCTGCGCCAGAGAGAATTGGGAATCGGCTAATTAAAGGAAGGAGGTTTGAACGATGACCGCAGAACGCAATATGCGTCGATCCGTTGTAGGTCGCGTTGTTTCCGACAAAATGGATAAAACCATTGTTGTGCTTGTTGAAACTTACAAGACACACCCGTTGTACGGCAAACGCGTGAAATACTCCAAAAAGTTCAAGGCTCACGACGAGAACAACACGGCAAAAGTGGGCGACATCGTAGAATTGATGGAAACTCGTCCTTTGTCCAAAGATAAACGTTTCCGTTTGGTACGTATCGTCGAAGAGGCAGTAATCGTATAAGTCAGATTTTCGGATATCAAATCCGAAAGGAGGAACAGTAAATGATCCAAACTCAGACGAGATTGGCTGTTGCTGACAACTCCGGTGCAAAGGAACTCATGTGCATCAAGGTTCTGGGTGGTTCCGGTCGCAAAACGGCGAACATCGGTGATGTTATCGTGTGCTCCGTAAAATCCGCTACACCCGGCGGCGTTGTCAAGAAAGGTCAAGTAGTTAAAGCAGTTGTAGTTCGTACTGTAAGTGGCGTTCGTCGTCAAGATGGTTCTTACATTCGTTTTGATGAAAATGCAGCTGTAGTCATCAAAGAAGATAAGTCCCCACGTGGTACTCGTATCTTTGGACCAGTAGCTCGTGAGCTCCGCGACAAAGATTTCATGAAGATCATCTCTCTGGCTCCAGAGGTTATCTAATTGAACGGAAAAACTCAGGCAGTTTGTTCGATAGGAGGTGCACCAAGCGATGCACGTTAAAAAAGGCGACACTGTTATCGTAATTGCGGGCAAAGATAAAGGCAAAAAAGGTCGCGTTCTCGCTGCTTATCCGAAGAAAGAACGCGTACTGGTTGAAGGTATCAACCTCGTGAAGAAACACAGCCGTCCGTCCCAAGCTAACCCGCAAGGTGGCATTGTGACTCAAGAAGCAGCGATTCACGTTTCCAACGTATCTTTGATCGATCCGAAGTCCGGAAAAGCTACTCGCATCGGTTACAAAGTTTTGGATAACGGTAAGAAAGTACGGTATGCGAAAAAGTCTGGCGAAGTACTCGACAAGTAGTCAGGTTGGAAAGGAGGATATCCTAGATGGCAACAAGATTGAAAGAAAAGTACACTAACGAAATCGTGCCTGGTTTGATGAGCAAGTTCAACTACACTTCCATCATGCAAGTGCCGAAAGTAGAAAAGATCATCATCAATATGGGTGTTGGCGAAGCGGTAGGCAACGCTAAATCCTTGGATACTGCGGTTGAAGACCTGCAAATTATCGCTGGTCAAAAGCCTGTAGTAACTCGCGCTAAGAAGTCCATCGCTGGCTTCAAATTGCGTGAAGGTATGCCGATCGGTGCGAAGGTTACCCTGCGCGGCGAGCGTATGTACCACTTCCTCGACAAATTGATGAACGTATCTCTCCCGCGTGTTCGTGACTTCCGTGGAATTTCTTCCAAGGCATTTGACGGTCGCGGTAACTACACACTTGGTCTGAAGGAACAACTGATCTTCCCTGAGATCGAGTACGATAAAATCGACAAAGTTCGCGGTATGGACATCGTAATTGTTACTTCCGCGAAAACGGATGAGGAAGCTCGTGAGTTGCTGACTCAAATGGGTATGCCATTCCGTAAATAAACCCACTCGTAAGGAGGGAAGAATGTGGCAAAGAAATCTATGATCATCAAGCAACAGCGGCAGCCGAAGTTTGCAGTACGCGCGTACACTCGTTGCGAGCGTTGCGGACGTCCTCACTCCGTATTGCGCAAATTCAAACTCTGCCGTATTTGCTTCCGTGAACTTGCTTATAAAGGTCAAATTCCAGGCGTGAAAAAAGCAAGCTGGTAATTTGAAACGGGAAGGAGGTTTTCTCTCATGGTTATGACTGATCCAATCGCAGATATGTTGACACGTATTCGTAACGCCAACATGGTTCGCCACGAGAAAGTGGAAATCCCGGCGTCCACCATCAAGAAGGAAATCGCGCGCATTCTGAAAGAAGAAGGCTTCATCCGCGATGCGGAGTTTGTTGAAGACAACAAACAAGGAATCATCCGCGTATTCCTGAAATATGGTGCGAACAACGAGCGCGTCATCACAGGTCTGAAACGTATCTCCAAACCAGGACTTCGTGTTTATGCAAAAAACAATGAAGTACCTAAGGTTTTGGGTGGCCTCGGTTGCGCGATCATCTCTACATCCACTGGCGTTATGACTGACAAGCAAGCTCGTCAAGCTCATGTTGGTGGAGAAGTTCTTGCATACGTTTGGTAATCAACAGAATGTAAAAAGCACAGGAGGTGCACCACATGTCTCGTGTCGGTAGAAAACCGATCGTGGTACCTGCAGGCGTTACCCTCACTCTGAACGGAACTGAGCTGACGGTAAAGGGCCCTAAGGGTCAACTCGTTCGTAACTTCCATGAAGATATTAAAATCAACATCGCTGAAAACGAAGTAGTAGTAGAGCGTCCAAGCGATAACAAACTTCACCGTTCCCTGCACGGTACAACTCGTGCGCTTGTTGCCAACATGGTAAAAGGCGTATCCGAAGGCTTCACTCGTACCTTGGAACTGGTCGGTGTAGGTTACCGTGCTGCCAAAACTGGCAACGGCGTTACTCTTTCTCTTGGTTTCTCCCACCCAGTGGAAGTTACTCCAGAAGCGGGTATCGAAATCGATGTACCAAACCAAACCACTCTGGTGGTTAAAGGCATCAACAAAGAGCGCGTAGGTCAAGTTGCTGCTGAAATTCGTTCGCTGCGTAAACCTGAGCCTTACAAAGGTAAAGGTATCAAATACAGTGATGAAGTGGTTCGTCGTAAAGAAGGTAAAAAAGGTAAATAAGCTTCTAGCTTCATGAGAAAGGAGGCCGCTTAATGTTTACGAAAGCTGATAAAAACAAAGCTCGGAAAAAACGTCACCTGCGTATCCGCAAACGTGTGATTGGTACTGCCATTCGCCCACGTCTGAACGTATTCCGTTCTTCTAAGCACATCTACGCTCAACTGATTGATGATGCAACTGGCGTAACACTGGCATCTGCATCTTCTTTGGATAAAGAGCTGGGCCTGAAAAATGGCGCTAACGTGGAAGCTGCTACAGCTGTTGGCACACTGATCGCTAAGCGTGCACAAGAAAAAGGTGCGACTGAAGTGATTTTTGACCGCGGTGGTTACATCTATCATGGACGTATTAAAGCACTGGCAGAAGCAGCTCGTGAAGCTGGTCTGCAATTCTAACAACAAGGAGGGTAAGGAATGCGTATCGACCCTAGCAAATTAGAGCTCGAAGAAAAAGTAGTCGCTGTTAACCGCGTAGCTAAAACGGTTAAAGGTGGACGTCGTATGAGCTTCAGCGCCCTGGTTGTTGTGGGAGACCGTAACGGCCACGTAGGTGCTGGTATGGGTAAAGCTCAAGAAGTTCCAGACGCCATTCGCAAAGCGATTGACGACGCTAAGAAAAAATTGATCCGTGTACCGATGAGAGGAACAACTGTTCCACACGAAGTTATGTGCCAATTCGGTGCTGGTAAAGTTCTCATCAAACCTGCTGCCCCTGGTACAGGTGTTATCGCCGGCGGACCTGTTCGTGCCGTACTCGAACTGGCTGGTGTAGGCGATATCTTGAGTAAGTCTCTTGGTTCCAACAATCCTATCAACATGGTCAACGCTACGCTGGAAGGCCTTGGTCGCCTGAAAACAGCGGAAGATGTCGCGAAATTGCGCGGTAAGACTGTTGACGAGTTGTTGGGTTAATAAGGAGGGAATGAACATGGCAAAATTGCAAATCACCCTCAAACGTAGCCTGATCGGTCGCACTGTAGACCAACAAGATACTGTAAAAGCTCTTGGTCTTCGCAAAATCAACTCCACTGTAGTGAAGGAAGACAACGCTGCAATTCGTGGAATGGTTTTCAAAGTGAAGCACTTGGTTGAAGTGAAAGAAGTAGAAGCATAATTGAACATCTCAATCAGTTAGGAGGTGCAACGTATGAAATTGCATGAACTGCAACCTGCAGAAGGATCCCGTCACACTCGTAAGCGCATCGGTCGCGGTATCGGTAGCGGTACTGGCAAAACTGCTGGTAAAGGTCACAAAGGTCAAAACGCTCGTTCCGGTGGCGGTGTACGCCCAGGTTTCGAGGGTGGTCAAAACCCATTGTACCGTCGTCTGCCTAAGCGTGGTTTCACTAACATCAGCCGCAAAGAATTTGCGATTGTTAGCCTGGACGCGCTGAACCGTTTCGAAGAGGGTACTGTAGTAACGCCTGAACTGTTGAAAGAAACAGGTGTTATCAGCGCGCTGCGCGACGGTGTTAAGGTTCTTGCTAACGGTGAACTGACTGTGAAGCTGACCGTTAAAGCTCACAAGTTCTCCGGAGCTGCTGCTGAGAAGATCGCTCAAGTCGGTGGAACAACCGAGGTGATCTAATGTTAGCGTCCTTAACTAACATTTTTAAGATTGGCGACTTACGTCGTAAGATCCTTTTTACTCTCATGATGTTGGTCGTCTTCCGGATCGGAAGCTTTGTACCCGTTCCTAACGTAAACGTCGAGCTGTTTCAGCAGAACACAAACCACTTGTTGGGCTTGTTGAACACCTTCTCTGGTGGAGCACTGCAAAACTTCTCGATTTTTGCCATGGGTATCATGCCATACATTACGGCCTCGATTATCATGCAGCTGATGTCGATGGATGTAGTGCCTAAGCTGACGCAATGGGCACGCGAAGGGGAAGTTGGCCGTCGCAAGATTGCTACTGTTACCCGTTACGCTACGATCATCCTCGGCTTGATTCAGTCTGTTGGTATGACGATCGGTTTTAATAATATGGCGCCTGGCTTGCTCAAGGACACTTCCGTTGGCAGCTATGCACTCATTGCGTTGACACTGACGGCTGGGACCGCATTCATGATGTGGATGGGGGAACAGATTACGGAAAAGGGTATCGGTAACGGGATTTCGATTCTGATCGTTGCTGGTATCGTCGCGAACATTCCACACGGAATCACGACGATTTACACTACGCAATTCGCTGACCCTTCTCAAAACGTATTCTTCAGCATCGTCAAAGTTGTGATCATTCTGCTGGTGATCCTCGCTATTATCGTCGGGGTTATCTTTATGCAGCAAGGGATTCGTAAAATTCCAGTGCAATACGCGAAGCGAGTGGTTGGACGTAAAATGTACGGTGGTCAATCCACACACATTCCACTGAAAATCAACTCTGCGGGTGTTATTCCTGTAATCTTTGCGGTCTCGCTCGTACTGTTCCCTTCGACAATCGCACAGTTCTGGGTGGATTCATCCGGTACAGGGTTCGCCAACTGGATCTATCGCAACTTCCAAGTCAATGAACCGTTGGGAATGACGTTGTACGCTATCTTGATTCTCGGGTTCACCTATTTCTACACATTTGTTCAGATCAATCCTGTGCAAATGGCAGAGAACATGAGAAAAAATGGCGGTTACATTCCTGGTATCCGACCCGGTAAAAACACTGAGGTTTACATTACTCGTACACTAAACCGCCTTACATTGGCTGGCGCTTTGTTCTTGATGGCAATTGCTATCTTGCCATTCTTCTTCAGTAAGCTGGCTAACTTGCCGCAGCAGATTTACATCGGCGGCACTTCACTCTTGATTGTGATCGGGGTAGCCCTTGATACAATGAAGCAGATCGAAAGCCAGATGATCAAACGCCACTACCAAGGGTTTATCAAGTAATGACTTAGATGTTTACAGAAAAGCCTCTGTAGCTTTTCTTTATGGGACGGAGGGAATGGACGTGAATATAATTCTGATGGGGCTGCCTGGTGCCGGTAAAGGAACACAGGCAGAACGTATCGTAAAAGAGTTTGATATCCCGCACATTTCGACTGGCGACATGTTCCGGGCTGCGGTTAAAAACGAAACGCCGCTCGGACTGCAAGCCAAATCCTTTATGGATAAAGGTTTGCTTGTTCCCGATGAAGTAGTCATCGGAATTGTGCGGGAGCGCCTCTCGATGGAAGACTGCGCAAAGGGTTTCCTGTTGGATGGATTTCCGCGCACAGTTCCACAGGCGGAAGCGTTGACAGCTACCGTAAAAGAGCTGGGACGCGAAATTGATCATGTGATTAATATCAACGTTCATCGCGAGCAATTGATTGAACGTCTGACCGGTCGCTGGATCTGCCCTGTATGTGGAGCTAGCTATCACACGATGTTCAATCCTCCAAAAGAGGCTGGCGTGTGTGACAAAGATGGTGGTAAGCTGTATCAGCGTGAAGATGACAAGATCGAAGTGGTAACACAACGTCTTGACGTCAACATCGCGCAGACTCAGCCACTCATCGACTACTACTCCGCACAGGAACTCCTGCGAGATATCAATGGGGAACAAGATATCCAGGTAGTGTTTGCGGAAATTAAGTCATTGCTAAGAGGGTAATTGCCGAATGATTATCCTGAAGTCGAAAGCAGAACTTGAGGTTATGCGCGAAGCTGGTCGTATCGTCGCACTCACCCATCAAGAACTGGCCAAGGCAATTAAGCCTGGTGTCACGACAAAGCAGCTAGACGAAATTGCCGAGACATTTATTCGCAGCATGGGAGCAGTTCCATCATTTAAAGGCTACGGTGGCTTTCCAGGTAGTATCTGTGCTTCAGTCAATGAAGAACTCGTACACGGGATCCCAGGGAAACGGGCGTTGCAAGAGGGAGACATCATCAGTATCGACATCGGTGCTCAGTTCCAAGGGTACCATGGAGACTCCGCTTGGACGTATCCGGTCGGCAAGATTTCAGCAGAGAATGAAAAGCTGTTGCGGGTAACGGAAGAATCGCTCTTCAAGGGGCTTGAAAAAGCTGTTCCTGGTGGACGATTGTCTGATATCTCACATGCGATTCAAGTTCATGCAGAAGCTGCCGGCTTCACACTCGTCCGCGAGTATGTGGGGCATGGGATTGGGCAAAACTTGCACGAAGATCCGCAGGTTCCTAACTACGGTCCTCCTGATCGGGGGCCGAGGTTAAAACCAGGCATGGTGTTGGCAATTGAGCCAATGGTAAATGCCGGCGAACGTTATGTCCGCACATTGGAGGACAATTGGACGGTAGTAACATTGGATCGGAAAACATGTGCTCATTTTGAACACACCATCGCGATTACGGAAGATGGCTATGAGATTTTTACACGAACATAAAGCGGGAGTTCCGAGTGATTCGGGATTGTCGTCCAACGTGTCGACGATAAGTTCGTTGTGTGATCATTTCGCAAAACTCATGGTCCGACTGAAGAGCAGAAGAAAGGAGAGTTTACCATGGCAAAAGATGATGTAATTGAGGTAGAAGGCACAGTAATTGAGCCTTTGCCGAATGCTATGTTTCGAGTAGAATTGGAGAATGGACACAAAGTCCTTGCTCACGTGTCCGGAAAAATCCGCATGCACTTTATCCGTATCCTGCCGGGGGATAAAGTAACTGTTGAACTGTCGCCGTACGACTTGACCCGCGGACGTATTACGTACCGCTATAAATAGTAAGCAAAACCCCTAGAAAAGGGAGGCAAGAACCATGAAAGTGAGACCTTCGGTTAAACCGATCTGCGAGAAATGCAAGGTTATCCGTCGTAAAGGTAACGTAATGGTTATTTGTGAAAATCCTAAGCATAAGCAAAAACAAGGGTAAACAAGGAGGTGCTTCTGACACATGGCACGTATTGCAGGCGTAGACTTGCCGCGCGAAAAACGCGTTGAAGTTGCTCTTACCTACATTTTTGGTATTGGCCGCCCCACGTCTAAAAAAATTCTGTCTGCCACTGGCGTAGACGTGAACACTCGTGTTCGCGATCTGACAGAAGATGAAGTTAGCAAACTGCGTGAGTACATCGACAAAACCGTTAAGGTGGAAGGCGATCTCCGTCGTGAGATTTCCCTGAACATCAAACGTTTGATGGAAATCGGATGCTTCCGTGGAATCCGTCACCGTCGTGGACTGCCAGTTCGTGGTCAACGCTCTAAAACAAATGCTCGTACACGTAAAGGTCCACGTCGTACGGTAGCAAACAAGAAGAAGTAAAGGAGGGTAAACTGACATGGCGAAAAGAAAACAGGCTACAGCAACTCGTACCCGTCGTCGTGATCGTAAAAATGTTGAAGTCGGCGTAGCACATATCCGCTCTACTTTCAACAACACGATCGTAACCATTACAGATCCACACGGTAACGCGATCTCTTGGTCCAGCGCTGGTTCCCTCGGCTTCAAAGGCTCCCGTAAAAGCACTCCATTTGCTGCACAAATGGCTGCTGAAGCGGCTGCACGTGTTGCTATGGAACATGGCATGCGTTCCCTTGAAGTATCGGTAAAAGGCCCAGGTGCTGGTCGTGAAGCAGCGATCCGTTCCCTGCAAGCAACTGGTCTTGAAGTGAACATGATTAAAGACGTGACGCCAATTCCGCACAACGGTTGCCGTCCACCAAAACGTCGCCGCGTGTAACTGGTTTATATTGTTCAGAACATGTCCATACTAGAATGGTAAATTCTGATTTATAGCTTGTCATGCACGCAAACGGTAAACCGCCGGGGAAATTCCTGAGTGGGCACGTATGCGGCCCACCCAAGGATTTCGACGTTTTGAAGGAGGGTTTGTTTAATGATAGAAATAGAAAAACCAAAAATCGAGGTTGTGGAAGTAAGCGACGACAACTCGTATGGGAAATTTGTTGTAGAACCTCTGGAGCGCGGATACGGAACTACCCTTGGCAACTCGCTGAGACGAATTCTTCTTTCGTCCTTGCCAGGCGCGGCAGTTCGTACTGTTCAAATCGATGGGGTTCTTCACGAGTTCTCGACAGTGGAAGGCGTCGTTGAAGATGTAACCGAGATCATCCTGAACATCAAAGGCTTGGCGCTGAAGATCCATTCCGATGAAGAAAAAGTAATCGAGATCGATGCAGAAGGCGAAGGCGTTGTCAAAGCGGGAGATATCCGTGCTGACAGTGATGTGGAGGTCTTAAACCCTGATCTTCATATTGCAACGTTGGCCAATGGCGGTCGTCTGCATATCCGCATGACAGCTGGACGTGGTCGTGGTTATGTTCAATCAGATGGAAACAAATCCGAGGATCTGCCTATTGGTGTGATTCCGATTGATTCGATCTACACGCCGATCAAGCGCGTTAACTATCAAGTGGAAAATACCCGCGTAGGGCAAATGACCAACTATGATAAGTTGACACTTGAGGTTTGGACAAACGGCAGTATCAGTCCGGAAGAAGCCGTAAGTCTCGGCGCCAAAATCATGACGGAGCACTTGAACCTGTTTGTCGGTCTGACCGATGAGGCGAAAGATGCTGAAATCATGGTTGAAAAAGAGGAAGACAAAAAGGAAAAAGTCTTGGAGATGACTATCGAAGAGCTGGACCTTTCTGTTCGTTCCTACAACTGCTTGAAGCGTGCCGGTATCAACACCGTGCAAGAGCTGACGCAGAAGACCGAAGAGGACATGATGAAAGTGCGCAACTTGGGTCGCAAATCTCTGGAAGAAGTGCAGGAAAAGCTGGCTGAGCTGGGACTTTCCCTGCGTAGCGACGACTAGAGTAGCAATTCCAAAAGGCAAGCTTTTGTTCTCTCAAGTCAGTCCCTTTAGGGGGATTACAGATCTGGCTTCCCGACAGTAGAGGTTTCTACGTAGTGTTGCCAGCTTGAAAAGGGAGGTAAAGACAATGGCATACCGTAAATTGGGTCGTCGTAGTTCAGCTCGTAAAGCGTTGTTCCGCGACTTGGTAACTGACCTGATCATCAACGAGCGTATCGAAACTACAGAGATGAAGGCGAAAGAACTGCGCCCAATCGCTGAGAAAATGATCACGCTCGCGAAACGCGGCGATCTGCATGCTCGTCGTCAAGTGGCTGCTTACGTTCGTAAAGAAGTTGCGAACGCAGAAGGTCGCGATGCTGTACAAAAACTGTTCGATGAAATCGCGCCACGCTTCAAAGAGCGCAACGGTGGATACACTCGTATCCTGAAAGCCGGCCCTCGCCGCGGCGACGCTGCTCCAATGGCGTACATCGAATTCGTTTAATAGTGGATAGAAATTGGTCGTTTGACATTGGGAGCGAGACACAACCTCGGCACCGGTGGTAATTGACCGTGAAAAGGGTGGGGGCAGATCTGGTCATAGGCTGGACTCTGATTCAACCCTTTTTTTCTTTCTGTCTGGAGAAATCCTGCTGGTCTGTTGAAGGCTGGGGAGGAAACACCTCATGAATGAAGAGAGCCTGCTGGCACTGCAAGATGTTTCGTATTCCTACGATGGAGAGAATGGCAGTCACGTTCTTGTATTGAAGGATGTCGATCTGACCATTCAAAAAGGTTCCTTTGTGTCCGTACTGGGCCATAACGGGTCCGGCAAGTCTACGATGGCGAAGCTGATGAACGCCTTATTGCTTCCTGAAGGCGGGAGGGTACTTGTCGCTGGCATGGATACTGCCAAGGGAGAGATGGTCTGGGAGATACGCCGTCATGTAGGCATGGTCTTCCAAAACCCTGACAATCAGATTGTCGGGGCTACTGTGGAGGATGATGTCGCCTTCGGGCTTGAAAACATGGGGGTTGATCCCGAGCAGATGCGGCAGCGTATTGATGAGGCATTGGCTTCGGTAGGGATGGAGGCGTACTTGCTGGCACAGCCGCACCGCTTGTCAGGGGGACAAAAGCAGCGCGTGGCGATTGCCGGAATCATGGCAATGCGGCCATCGGTCATCATTTTGGATGAAGCGACAGCTATGCTGGACCCCCAGGGCAGACAGGAAGTGCTGCAACTGGTGAAGACCTTGAATCGTGACGAAGGGATTACCATCATCAATATTACGCATTTCCCGGATGAAGCGATCTACTCAGACCGGGTCGTCGTGATGAATGCCGGAGAAGTTCTGATGGAAGGAACGCCTGAAGAGGTGTTTAATCAGGTCGAGCGTTTGAAGAAAGTCGGACTGGATGTTCCATTCGCTGTCCGGATTCGGCATGTGCTGGCTTCCAAAGGAATTGATCTCCCGTTTGTACTGCACCAAGAGGAGCTGGTGGAGCACGTATGCAGATTACTTTTGACCAGGTAAGCCATGTTTACGGAAAAGGAACACCGTTTGAGCGTATAGCCTTGCACGACATCTCGTTTACGATTCCATCGGGGTCTTTTGTAGGGATTATCGGGCAAACAGGCTCCGGCAAGTCGACATTGATCCAGCATTTGAACGGCTTGCTTTTGCCAAGCGCCGGGAAAATAACCTTGGGTGACACGGTAATCACCGCGAAGCAGCGATTGCCGCATGAGCAAAGGCGGGATATCGGTCTTGTTTTCCAGTACCCGGAACATCAATTGTTTGAGGAAACGGTAGCCAAGGATGTTGCCTTTGGGCCTTCAAACTTTGAATTGCCGGAAGCGATGGTGGATGCCAGGGTGCGGGAGGCTCTTGAGATCGTTGGTCTGGATTACGAAAAAGTCAAGGATCGCTCCCCGTTTCACATGAGCGGAGGGCAAATGCGGCGTGTAGCGCTGGCGGGTGTTCTGGCCATGCAGCCGAAAGTTCTCGTTTTGGACGAGCCGACAGCCGGTTTGGACCCAGAAGGGCGCAATTTGATCCTCGAAGCGATCTACCGCATTCATCAGGAGCAGAAGCTGACGACGCTTCTGGTCACTCACAGCATGGAAGAGGCGGCGAGGTATGCCGACTATATGCTCGTGCTGGCGCAGGGAAAAGTGGCTTTGCAGGGCAAGCCGGATGAAGTCTTCATGCAGGCAGAACGACTCCGCGAGCTGGCTATGGATGTGCCTGAGACGGTTGCGTTTGTGTCGAGGCTGAACCAGATGCTGCCGGACAAGGAAGGTCTGCCGAACTCCGTCTATCGGGAAGAAGAGTTGATTGCCCATCTGCTGGAACGTCTTTCCGTACCAAAGGAGGGCTAGGCATGCTGCAAAATATAGCCATTGGTCAATACGTACCTGGGCATTCCTTTTTACATCGCGCTGATCCGCGAAGCAAACTGCTCTTTATTATTCTTTTTGCCACGTTAGTCTTTTTGGCTAACAATGCGTTAACGTACGCAGTATTGATCGCTTTTACGCTGTATGCCGGACTGCTGTCAAGGCTCTCGCTTGGCTATATTCTGAAAAGCTTGAAGCCTGTTTGGATACTGATCGTGTTCACCATCGTCCTGCACATTTTCATGACCAAAGGCGGTACCGTCTACTTCCAGTGGGGCTGGTTTACTGTGGAGGAACGCGGGGTGCAGCAAGCAATCTTCATTTCCTTCCGTCTTGGGTTGCTGGTGATCATCAGCTCTTTGCTGACGCTGACCACCTCGCCCATCGATTTGACGGAGGGGCTTGAACGTCTGCTTGGCCCATTTGCCCGGATTGGCGTCCCTGTGCACGATATTGCCTTGATGATGTCGATTGCGATCCGTTTCATACCTACCCTGATGGAAGAGACGGACAAAATCATCAAGGCGCAGACTGCCAGGGGAGCCAACTTTACGAGTGGCAGCCTGATAAAACGCGCGCAGAATCTGATTCCGATTGCGATTCCGCTGTTTGTCAGCGCGTTTCGCCGGGCAGAGGATCTTGCTCTCGCTATGGAAGCCAGAGGATATCGCGGAGGTGTCGGACGGACCCGACTGCACAAGCTTGCCTTTTCCTGGCGAGATGCAGGAATGGCCGTTGCAGGCGTTTTGCTGGCGATTACGATTGGATGGTGGCGAGCATGAGACGGCTGCGCTGTGTTTTAGGATACGACGGAACAGACTTCAGCGGCTTTCAGGTGCAGCCAGACCAGGTGACGGTGCAAGGGGAGATTGAAGCGGCGTTGACGAGAATTACGGGGGAATCGATCCAGATTCACGGCTCAGGACGAACGGACGCAGGCGTGCATGCACGCGGCCAGGTGATTCATTTTGATACGGACAGCCATATTCCTTTGGATAAATGGCGATTCGTGCTGAATAACCAGTTGCCTGATGCCATCGTGATCCGCTCTGTGGAAGAGGTGGCAGAGTCCTTTCACGCCCGTTTTGACGTGCAGGTGAAGGAGTATCGGTATTGCATCGACAACAACCCTGCGCCGGATGTGTTTCGTCATCGCTATGCCGACCATATTCGTTTTCCGCTGGACGTTGCGGCCATGCAGCAAGCTGCCTGTCATTTGGTAGGAGAACATGACTTTACGTCATTTTGCTCAGCCAAAACGTTTGTCGAGGACAAGGTCCGCACGATTTACAGCCTGACAGTAGAGCGCAGCGGCGGCGAAGTATGGGTAACGTGCCGGGGCAATGGCTTTTTGTACAACATGGTGCGCATTATTGTGGGCACCTTGGTGGAAGTCGGGCAGGGCAAACGCCATCCCGATGAACTCAAAAAGATTCTTGCCGCACGCGATCGGGAAATGGCAGGGAAGACAGCGCCAGCCAAAGGTTTGACGATGTGGGAAGTCGTCTATTAACAGACAGATTTCCAACTATTAGACCAAGTGGAGGCACTTGACTACGAGACTGCGATGTAGTACGATATTCCTTGGTATTTTAACCCCGCCTAGCCCCACTCTAGCCCCGGGATTGAAAGACAAGATCGTGATTAATGGAACACCTGGAAGAGTTGCTCACCCGTAACAGCAATTATCTTCCATTGCAAGTTTCGGTTGTTTTGGTTATAAGTAGATGGACATGTAAAGGTAAGATATTTAGGAGGGACAAAAATGCGTACCACATATATGGCGAAACCGCTCGAAGTTGAGCGCAAATGGTACATCGTTGACGCAGAAGGCCAAACGCTGGGCCGTCTGGCAAGCGAAGTAGCTTCTATCCTGCGCGGCAAATTGAAACCTGAATTCACTCCTCACGTTGACGCTGGCGATTTCGTAATCGTAATCAACGCTGACAAAGTGAAACTGACAGGTAACAAGCTGCAAGACAAAATTTACTACACTCACTCCCTGTATCCAGGTGGTTTGAAAAAGACTACTGCTGGCGACATGCTGAACAAAAAACCAGCTCGTATGTTCGAACTGGCGGTAAAAGGTATGCTGCCTAAAAACAGCTTGGGACGTCAAATGTTCACTAAGCTGAAAGTTTACGCTGGTACTGAGCATCCACATGCAGCACAAAAACCAGAAGTTTGGCAAATTCGCGGTTAAGGTAAAGGGAGGAAATATACGTGGCACAAGTACAATACTACGGTACAGGTCGTCGTAAGCACTCCGTAGCACGTGTTCGCCTGGTTCCAGGTGAAGGTCGCATCGTGATCAACAAACGTGAAATGGATACTTACTTTGGTTTGGAAACACTGAAATTGATCGTAAAACAACCACTCGTTCTGACTGAGACTCTTGGTCGTTACGATGTACTGGTTAACGTAAACGGCGGCGGAACAACTGGCCAAGCTGGTGCAATCCGTCACGGCGTTGCTCGCGCTCTGCTGAAAGCAGATCCAGAACTGCGCGGCGCTCTGAAACGCGCTGGCTTCCTGACTCGCGACCCACGCATGAAAGAACGTAAAAAATACGGCTTGAAAGCTGCTCGTCGCGCACCTCAGTTCTCCAAACGTTAATTTTTGTTTGGCAAGGCTCTCGAACCTTTTTGGTTCGGGAGCTTTTTTGCATTTTGTCCCAGCGCATGATCAGCCTTTTGGTTCCAGGCTACTGACCTACGGAATATTTGTCCATGTTTGTCCATATGATGAAACGAGAGAATGGGACAAAGGGGACGATACGCCGTGACACGAAAAGGGGTAGGCTGGATACTGGCTTTCGCTTTACTGGTGGTGTTGTTCACCTACGAATCGCCGGACCGTTCGTCGTGGACGGCATGGTCATTGCCGTTGACCGGAACCGTTATTGCCATCGACCCGGGACACGGGGGCAAAGATGGCGGGGCTACGTCCAGTTCAGGCGATGTGGTGGAAAAAGAGGTGACGCTGGCAATCAGTATGTACTTGCGCGATTTTCTCCAGCAGTCAGGTGCATTTGTCATCATGACAAGGGAGGAAGACAAGGATCTCGCTTCACCGGAAGCTGATCGGGCCAAAAAAAGAAAGGCGGAAGATATCCGCAACCGGGTGAAACTGGTGAACGACAGCTCTCCCGATTTTCTGGTCAGCATCCATGTAAATTCGATTCCTTCGCCCAAATGGTCGGGTGCGCAAACTTTTTACTCGCCGACTTTCAAAAAAAGCGGAGAGGTATCGTACCTGATTCAGGATGAGATCAAACGGGTGCTGGGCAATACCGATCGTGTTCCAAGCAAGACGAACAACGTGTTTTTGATTCGCGAGGTGAACTGCCCCGCTGTATTGGTCGAGGTTGGGTTTGTCAGCAATACGGAAGAGGCAAAACGGCTGCAGAGCACGGAGTACCAAAAAGCCATGGCGAATGCGATTTACCAGGGGATTTTGCGGCAGTATTCCGGAGAAAAAGCGCCAATTGCACCTTGAGCGGGCGGCGACTGTGTGCCGCTCGTCTGAATGTGCTATAATGAACGCGCAAACTACCTTGTAAGAACGGTATGAAATCAATTGCCAAGACTATAGATGAGGTGAACAAGCATGTTGACCAGAGAACAAATTTTGGAAGCGCTGCGCGATGTAAAAGACCCTGAGATCAATCGCAGCCTGGTCGAGTTGAACATGATCAGAGACATACGTGTTGAAGGCGCTACAGTTAGCCTGACAGTCGTATTGACGATCTCCGGCTGTCCTCTCAAGGCCAAGATCGAAGACGACGTCATAGGGGCTGTTAAAGCGCTTGGAGCGGAGGAAGTACGTGTCCAGTTTGGCTCGATGACGGACGAGGAGCGTGCGGCTCTCAGCGCCCAGCTCCGCAATACTCAGGGAGGTCAAACCCACAACATGACGCCGGGACAAGCACCTCTGCTCAATCCGATTTTGGCCAAGGATTCGAACACGACCTTCATCGCGATTACTTCCGGTAAAGGCGGAGTTGGAAAATCGACAGTGACGGTCAACCTGGCAGTCGCGCTTGCTCGCCTGGGGAACAAAGTCGGGATTATCGACGCTGACATCTACGGCTTCAGCGTGCCTGACATGATGAACATCGACCAGCGTCCAACCGTTATCGGAGAAACAATCCTTCCGGTAGAAAAGCAAAATGTGAAGGTCATGTCCATGGGCTTCTTCGTAGAGGACAACTCGCCGATCATTTGGCGTGGACCGATGCTCGGCAAAATGCTGCGCAACTTCTTTACGGAAGTTCACTGGGGCGAAGAGCTGGACTACTTGCTGCTGGACTTGCCGCCAGGAACGGGTGACATGGCTTTGGATGTGCACACGATGATTCCGCAGAGCATGGAGATCGTTGTGACGACCCCACACGCTACGGCAGCCTTTGTAGCGGCGCGTGCCGGTGCGATGGCAAAGCGGACGGGACACGAGATTCTTGGCATCGTGGAGAACATGGCGTGGTACGAGGCGAAAGATGGTTCCAAAGAATACGTATTTGGACGCGGTGGCGGAGCGAAGCTGGCTGAGACACTGACTACCGAGCTTTTGGCGCAAATTCCGCTGGGACAACCTGAGAATCATCCGTCCGAACCAGATTACTCTCCATCTGTTTATCGCGAGGACAGCGCAATCGGGCAGCTGTATATGGATATGGCGAAACGCGTTATGGCAAAATGTGAACAGCAGTAAGCACAAAAGACAGGAAAAAGGTGGGCCCGCCCTTCGGGAGCTCACCTTTTTTTGTTAGGAAGAGGAGTCGCCAGAATCTCCACCGCTATCCCCGCCGCTTTTGCCTTTTTTCTTCGGTTTCAGTTCTTTCGGTTTGGTCATGTCTTCGGAGACTTTGGTCATTAGCTTCATCAACTCGGCTTGAAACAGCGGGCTTTGCAAAGACTCCTTCATGACCTGCATCGTTTGTTGGCGGTAAGCTGCGCTTTTCATCAAGTCCATGAGGTTTTTTTCGAACTCAGGGTCTTTCATTACGCTGATAAGCTGCTTTTGGTACTCGGGGTCTTTCATCAAGTCCTTCATCAAAGTTTTTTGCTCATCCTTCATCGATTTGGCCAAGGTGCTGGCGAATTTCGGATCTTTGAAGGCTTCCTTGATGTGGGGGCTGTTCGGATTGGTCATGCTTTGTATCAACGTGGTTCGAACAGTGGACTCGTCAATCATCAGGTTTTGCTTGAACTTCTCATCTTTCATCATTTTGCCAACAGATTGTTTGGCTTCGTCAGTCTGCAATATGTCCAGCACCATGTCTTTGACACTCTTATAATCAGGCTGAGACGAACTTTGCGCTTGTCCGCCGCTTGAGCAACTGGAAAGGACCAGACAGACAAATGCGGATAGCCAAAAAGACAATGCCTTCTTTCTCATGGGGTGGACACCTCCTTCTTTACTCTGCCTAAGAGTAACGTGCGCATTTTGTTTTGTTCTTACGCTAGTATTTTCTTGTATCCATTGGTACAATCATATTCGATGTGGAATGGAGGGAATGTTTGGTGAGTTTGCGAAAGTATGGCTGGCTCTTTGTCACCACGTTGCTCTTGGGTGGATTGGGCGGAGTCCTGGTCGCCTTTATTTTTGACTTGGACAAGCTGTTGGAAGGCAGCGCGGGCAACTTTTTTGTCGGCACGCTGATGTATCTTTTGTACGGGATGACCATTAGCATTGTGGCCCAAATGGGTTTTTTCGCCTATATGACGATTAATTATTTTGCCAAAACGATTTTCAAAACGCCGTCCATGTGGAAGAGCGTTCAAGTGTTTTTGATCCTCTTTGTCTTTTTTGATATGATTTACCTCCGTTACACGTCGCTTGGCGAAGGAAAAGGAATCGGGACATACTTTATCGAGCCGATCCTGCTCTTGATCGTTGCTTTGGCTACCGCTTACGGAAAAGTGAAGCTGACGAACAGAACGGCATGGATTCCCACGATGTTTTTCATGTTTGTGGTGACGTCACTGGAATGGATTCCAGCCTTGAAGGAAGACAACGTGCATGCGACCTTGTCCATGCTGGTTCCGTTGCTTTTTTGCAACGTATGGCAAGTGATGCATCTGCACCGCCTGGTAAAAAGAGAAAGCTGACCTCATCGAACATGAGTCAGCTTTTTGCTTTTTGTAGGGAGTAGTCTGGCGCTCAGTTGATTTCTTTACTCTGGATATTGGTGCCGGCGATCAGTTCGGACACCGTGACAAATTCGTATCCTTGCTTGCGCAGCTGGTCAATGATGATAGGGAGGGCAAGGTGTGTTTCCTTGGCCGAGTCACTGGCGTGCAGCAGGACGATATCGCCTGGGTGTGCTTTCGACAGGACGTTTTGAACAATGACATCCTTTTTCGGCTCGATCCAGTCTTTGGAGTCTGTATCCCATTGAACGACCGTGTAACCCAAACGGTTGGCGATTTCCAGAACCCGTTTATCAAAATCACCGTTTGGCATGCGCAAAAGCGTCGGCTTTTTCCCCGTCATCTCGGTCAGGATGGAATCGGCTTTGGTAATTTGCGTGCGAATTTCCTCGTCTGTATATTTGCTGTAGTTGTCGTGTTTATGACCGTGCGAGCCAATTTCCAGCCCGTCCTCCTTGATTCTCTTGACGATTTCCGGGTGGCGCTGACTCCAGGGGGAGGAGAGAAACAGAGTTGCTTTGTTCACATTTTTTTCTTTTAACACGTCGAGGATGGGGAGTGCGCGTGTTTCGCCCCAGCTGATGTCAAAGGTGAGGGCAATTTTTTTGTCTTTGGTATCCACCTTGTAGATGGCTTGGGGGCCTTGCTTATTGCCATTGCTGGAAAAAGCCGCAATCGTATCGCGCTCGGCATAGCCGATGCCCGCGGTTAGCAAAATGGCCGCAGCGATAATGAGAATTTGCTTCAAGCGCTGAGCGCTCACGACGTAAATAAATTTCATCGTTAGGCACCTCCTTTGTCCGATAACAGTTTATGCAGGGGAGACAAGGATATTCTTTGGCCTCGTGGCTATAGTTGAGGTACAATGCATATAGTGAAAGTAAGAGGCAGTAAAGGAGCGTGGCTCATGAAGAAAAAACTGCAGCGTCTGTGGTTTGATAACAAACGGTTTTTCTTGGCCGCTTGTCTTATTTTTCTCGGGGGCGGTTTAATTGGCTACTTCCAGGCTCCTGCGGTGGAATCCGTGGTGCAGAGCTTGATGGGACAATTGAAAGAAATAGCGGAGCGAATCAAAGAGAGCGGCGGGGGAGTGCTGGCTACGTTTTGGATGATTTTTTCCAACAATGTGCTCAGTTCCTTGATGATGATGGCTCTCGGGTTGTTTTTTGCATTCTTTCCCATAATTGGGATGCTGGCGAATGGCGTGCTGCTCGGATTCATCATCGCGAAGTACAGTGCTGCCGGAGTTGATCCATGGGTGATTTTTAGCGCGGGAATTTTGCCGCACGGGATATTTGAACTGCCAGCTGTGCTGTTTGCTGCTGGTATTGGGATCAGACTCGGTTTGCTCAGCTTGCGCTCTGTCGGTTTGCTGTTTGCGCCGCATAATGGGGAACGGGTGAAAAATGATTGGTATGACACCCTCAAGCAATTTCCAGTTGCCGTGTTGACTGTAATTGTCGCGCTCTTTATCGCAGCGGTCGTCGAGAGCTCGATTACGCCACTGATCCTCAAGGCAACACTCGGGGAGCAGCTGCAGCAATTAAACTTGCTGAAATAATTCTGATTTGCCAAGAAATTGAAGCCTTCCTAAACGGGAGGCTTTTTAATTTGAATAGGGTTGAATTGTGATGGAAAGGATAGAGGAGAGACTCGTAAGGCGGAGGCGATATCGTTGTTAGGGTTTTTGTTTAATGCCAAAGAAGTGCAAGAACTAGAGTATTTGCTGAAGCGGGAGCTGGAAGAAATGCTGCTCGACTTTAGCGACAAGCGAATCGATTATTTGGTGAAGCGTGCTATGGAAGAGAGGTACTCCATCATGTTTCGCATGTACGCGAGAATAGCCTCTCCCAATGAGCTTTCCAAGTATGTGAGACGCAGAAAACTAGGGGAAGAACATTTCACCTGAAAACTTTTTTGAAAAACCTATTGACTCTTGTATAGTGGCCATGATAGATTAGTTCTTGTCCTTGAGACGCCATCACGAAAAACGATGAACACTCAACGGATTCACAACAAGTAATTGCTCCTTGAAAACTGAACAGCGAAAGCGTTGATGAGTCTATCATTAAATGATTTGCCAGCTTTGAACCAGTAACAAACTTTATTGGAGAGTTTGATCCTGGCTCAGGACGAACGCTGGCGGCGTGCCTAATACAT